>Ga0255338_1000253_pt1 | contig 212821 bp, 189 predicted proteins | sample MeOH1_35cm_T4_19_FD_203715 | JGI IMG/M metagenome (GOLD analysis project Ga0255338, IMG submission 203715) | Sandy soil microbial communities from University of British Columbia, Vancouver, Canada - MeOH1_35cm_T4_195 | ecosystem: Engineered > Artificial ecosystem > Sand microcosm >...
CGCGAAAGGCATCATCATACTATCAAAGCGCATTGCGCGGGAGAGGGGGCAGATCGAAGTGAAATTGAAAATCTGTGCTCAATTCAAAATTAAATCTTGTCTAAAAAAACTTCAGGGACGTTGCCTAATAATCGGCTAATTATTAAATCCTGCTCAACCATTTTATTATCTGACCAAGGAACTGTTTGTCGCCATTCATTTAGATATGCATTCGCAATCATTTTTCTACTTCCAATTTTTTATTGATAATTAATTTCCACTTATCATTTTTAATCTTATATGACGATGAGCTTTTATTTTTTCCTAGCTTGGCAGCAAGCATTTCTAGCGAAGGTTTTTTTTTAGGGGAAGCTACTAACAGGCGTGCACGTACACGATGATTTTCAAGAGATTGATGCAAGACATCGGATAAATGGTTAGCTTTTATTAAATCCAGTAGAAACCCTAATCGTTGTACCCAGGTAATTTCCTCCGCAGTAGATGCAAGCTTTTGTAATTTATCGGCATCCATTTTTTTTACTAAGTCAGCTAGCACAGTTAAAACATTATCTAGACCACCGCAACGATTAGGATAACTTACCATATCTATAGCGGTAGCTTCGGGGGTGGATATTATTATTGCGCCTTGAGAGGTATTTAAATTTTGAGTTGGGGTTTGTTCTGTATCCTTTTTAGTAATGAAAACTATTTTTATACGCCCACAGATAATTGGTCGTCTTTTTTGAGTAGTAATGACTTGAAATTGTTGGGGGCGATGATGTGCAGCGCCATGATATTGTGCAGCACTTAATAAGCCAACATAATAAGGTGCATTAATAAACCCCATTAGCTCATGAATAAAATGCTCAGCAGGTCTGCACCCTAAAATTCTATACTCTGGCGGTACTATGACGTAAAAACCACTTAGAGGATGGGCTAGTTCACCTTTTTGCTTTAAGCGTCGCAAAGCCGCCCTTACTGCAATATCTGATACAGCTAATGCTTCTTTTACTTGAGAATAAGCAAAGCAGCAATAGCCTTTGGCAGTTAGGTCTGTTAGAAAGTGGTTTATATTCATATTTTATCCCGTATAGATGCAAAATATAACACTTTTAGTTACATTATGCAACCAATTGGGATGATTAATTGAGTCAAAGATGCCAATGCTCAAAAAAGAAATCTTTAATTTGGTTTGTATACTGTGAGTCGATTTGAATTGACCTGCCTCGGAACTAGATGTGTGGCGGTCAGGTAACACATACCTTGCATATATGAGATTATTCTACAGAGCCGGCGTGAATTTTGACTGATTGTACATAGTAACATCATCCACCCATTGATCTCTTAAGACATGCTGTAACTGGTTGGTTAAAAATCAATAACCTCAATTTTTCCATGCTTCCAATTTGTTGGAAGCATGGTCTTTTTCGGACTTTGTGAGATTTTCGATTGATGCTTCTATAGTTTAGTTCATTTTAGGTGGGCGCTACTGTTGGCAAGTCATTTTGGTCATTTTCCATAGGTTGTCTCATAAGACGAGCCACCACATAAGGTATAATTCTAGGATCACGAGTTAAAATTCTAGGGATCGCCAGAGTCATTCCAATGATATTGGTGAGAAGTTCTATGATATTGATGAGAAGTTCTAGAGTCATTCCAATATTATTGGTGATATTGGGAGCAGAATCGTGTAATATCCGATAGCAAGCATTTAATCCTTCTTCTGCTACTTTTTTTGCTCCCATGCCAAACCGCCGCAAAGCATTTATATTATCATTATTGAAGAATCTATTTATCATAATATTCGCCTCATGTTTTAAATTTGATTAATTATAACACACAATAACACATAAATCTACTCTCTCGACAGGCAAAAAATATTTTTATGAATATGCTTCACGCAGCTTTACGAGTGGTCCGTTTAGTGTTTAATAATACTTCATCTACACGGGCCCAATTACGTGTCTTCCCAGACCATCTGCAAGGGTTCTTCTGTTTGGCGAGCTCATATATTTGTGTTCGTTTCGTTAATATTGCTTGATCTTCTTCGTTATGGCGCGCATTGGGTGTGACGAAATTGATGCCACTATGTTGATGGACGTTATTGTACCAACTAACAAATTTCCTTACCCATTCTAACGCTAACTCAGTCGACTCGAAAGGTTTGTCAGGATATTGAGGGCAGTATTTTAGCGTCCTAAACATTGACTCTGAATAGGGGTTGTCATTACTGACAGATGGCCTACTAAAAGACGTTGCTACGCCTAGACTTTGCAACGTTGCTAGCATCATTGAGCCTTTCATCGGGCCGCCGTTATCCGCATGTAGCGTAACCTCACCAGCATGTACGCTCTCTGTCATATACGCCGCAGACACTACCTCTGACGCATGCTCAGCTGACTGCTCATCAAACACATCAAAACCAACAATTTTTCTACTGAAAATATCCAAAAAGAGATAAAGATAAAAATATTTACCACGTATGTCGCTGGTTAAGTAGGTTATATCCCAAGACCACAGCTGATTAGGTTTGGTGGCAGCGAGTTCATCTGGCTTTCGGTGTACTCTAGGGCGTGCAGCACTACGATGCTGCATCATCTTATTTGCGTGAAGCACGCGGTATATCGTTGATTCCGATCCAATATAGTCACCTTTATCGGCAAGATTTGGTACAATTTGACTCGGTGGCTGATTACGATATTCAGGTGAATTTACAACTGTAAGAATATGTACGCGTTCAGCATCGCTGAGTTTATTGTGTGGCACAGTTAACGGGCCACGACGTTTATCCTTTGAGAAAAGCACAAATGGTTTCATAGGCACTGCGGTTGACATTGATTTTGCATTCTTTGAATTCAACATCAATGGCTTCGCCTTTTTCAATGAGTGCAAGCACTTGTTGTTCGCTAATGTTCATGATTGACCTGCTTATTTTTGTTATTTTCAATTTGGATCTCACTGCGGTCCAAATTCAATATGGCAATTTGGCATACACTGTCTACCATAAATCTTCAATACACTCAGCCCAGCGCTCTAATGCTTCTTTCCGTTGCGGCAACATTTCATTTTTATTATAAGTCGCCATAATTCGCGGCATTTTATGCCCTAAACATTTTTCTACCACTACCGGATCAACATTTAAAGTCTCACCTAATTGCGTTGCAAATGTACGCCTTAAATCATGGGCTGTCCACTCAGGGATCCCAACATGCTTCTGGCAATGAAAGCTCAATAACGTTATCAACCTCTTCCTCGGAGTGTTTACCTCGCCCACCATTTACTGAGGCATTACAAAAATAGTAAAAATAAGATAAGCTACTCTTCTTTTTTGAATAAAAAAATAAGACGAAGCGTAGCACTGTTGGAGAACTAATTTGTGCGGTATCACTGGATTTGCAGGAATCAAATCTGATCCTTCCATTATTTCGTCCATGCTCGGTAGTATCAAACATCGAGGTCCAAACGACGATGGTTACAGCCTTTATGAAAATTTGGCTATTGGTATGACCAGATTAAGTATCGTCGATATCCATGGCGGCGCTCAACCCATGCATACGAATGATGGCAGATTCTCTATCGTCTTTAATGGGGAAATTTATAATTATCAAGAATTAGCCAAAGAATATCGGGCAGCGGGTGGTATTCTAAAAACGCACTCTGATACAGAGGTCGTTTTAGCACTTTATGAAACATGGCGCGAAAAGTGCCTTGAAAAATTACGTGGGATGTTTGCTTTTGCCGTTTTAGACCGCCAAGAAAAAAGTATTTTCATTGTAAGAGATAGGATTGGTATCAAACCTTTATATTTTTGGCATAAAGACTCTATATTAGTCTTTGGTTCAGAAATAAAGTCAATGCTTGCTAGTGAGCTGTTTCGTGCTGAAGCAAATTTTGAATCTATTGTGGACTATCTTTCCTTTCGTTATGTCCCGGGACCAATGAGCTTATTTAAGGATGTACAGCGGCTTGCTCCTGGTCATTGGATGCGATGGCAAGATGGGGATATAAAACAACAATGTTATTGGCGTCCCACAATTCGTGAAAAAAGCACACTATCAGATGCCATTCTTCAAGAGCAATTTAACAGTCTTCTAGAAGAAACGGTAGCCATGCATCGCATGGGAGATGTGCCACATGGTGCTTATTTAAGTGGGGGATTAGATTCAGCTGCTATCGTAAGTTCGTTAACCAAACAAAGTACTTCGCCTGTTAAAACCTTTACAGTTGGATTTGACTGGGAGGGCGATGAGTTACTGGCAGCGCGTGAAACAGCCCAATTATTAGGCTCTGAACATCATGAAATCATTTGTACAGCAAAGGACTTTGAAGTTTTGCCCCAAATTATTTGGCATTCGGATGAACCTCTAGGAGACCCCATCGCCTTGCCGACATACATACTTGCAAAGGAAGCCAGTAAACACGTCAAAATTGTGTTAACTGGTGAAGGAGCTGATGAAATTCTTGCGGGATATCTTTTTCATCAAGCCGTGACGATGGCTCATCATTACCACCAATGGGTCCCTGATGTTATTCACAGAATGATGATAAAACCTGCAATAAATTGCGTTCCGGTGGGGCTGTTAAACAAAGGCTTTAACTATCCAGGTTATCTTGGTGATAGCGGAAAACAACGGTTATTATCTTTTCTCGATCTTGCGAGAAAGAATAATTCTAATGATTTACTGACGTTTTTTATTACTTTATTTGACGATAAGGAAAAAAATAACTTGCTCAATAAATCATTCGCTTATTCTATCATCAATAATAAAAAGACAAATCAAAGTGTATCGACCGAAACTGGTTTAGAAAGGCTTCTTATGATGCAATATGCAAACTGGTTGCCAGACAATATTCTCATGCGACAAGATAAAATGTCCATGGCTCATGGCTTAGAAGCTCGTGTACCTTTTTTAGATCATCAATTGGTTGAGTTTATGGAAACAGTACCAAGGCATTTAAAACTCACTTTACGCAAAAATAAAGTGCTGTTAAGAAACTATACGGCTACACAGGGTGCGACTCATGTAGCCAAACGTAAAAAGAAAGCTTTTTATTTCCCTATGGAAGCCTATTTCAATAGCCAACCTTTTCAGGATTTATTATCCAGTACCCTAGGAGAAAAACAAGTACAAAACAGAGGGTTGTTTCGGTATGAAGCAATAAGTCGTCTTATAAAGAACATGCAACACAAAGATTTTTTGGCATATAAACAAATTTTTTCATTGATTTCATTGGAACTTTGGTTTCAGATATTTATCGATAAACAATTCACTTTTAATGAGTAACGGAATGAGTCATTTATATAAATTGAGTAGCATGATCTTAATGAGTTTATTTGCTTTTGCAGGCGTTTATTTATTAAAAAGAACACTGATTCAACTGATTCCAACGGAGATCAGTCATGCCGATTTTGTTCGAATGATGCCACATCTTATTTTAAGTGGAAAATTCTGGTTAGCTATACTGTGCTACATCACAACACTTGCTATATATTTATTTTTACTGCAAGGCGATGAAGTTGGCAAAATTTTTTCCACAACTGTTGGGATAAATGTATTGTTAACCACGGTTGGTGCGGTATTTTTTTTAGGGGATACTTTGAGCGGAACTCGCGTACTAGGTACTATTTTTATTATCACAGGGATTGTTATCATCAATGGAAGCAAATAATGTTGTAACTGCTACGTCTGTCTATGTCGACGCTATCCATAAAACATTACCAAGAGTTTTCTCTATGCTTGATAGAGAGCGCCTATCTAAAACTTTTGGATGCGCTGACAGAGTATTCTGGTCTTGGAAATTCATCGATTTCCCAGGAGCACGATTTCAAGAAATTGCTTATCTATTAGCAGAATTAGCGGTGAATCCGGCATTGCTAATAGCTCCCCAGGTAGAACCAAGCATTATATTGCAATGGACAAAAGCAGCGATTAATTTTTGGAAAACGCGCCAGCATCGAGATGGCTCCTTCGATGAGGCTTATCCTTACGAACGAAGCTTAGCAGCAACAGCATTTACTTGTTTTTATGTTGGACAAGCTTTTTTAAAAGTAAAAAAAACGTATAGCACGAAAGAACAAATGGCGCTTATTCATGTATTTAGCGCTGCTGGTAAATGGCTTTGCCGTAATGACGAACGACATGGATTATTATCAAATCATCTGGCCGCCGCTGCTGCCGCATTGAATACCATAGCAATTATTACAGACGATCTTCATTATACTAAAAGAGCAAACTATTTTATTGATCGTATCCTTGAGCATCAATCTGAAGAAGGATGGTATGAAGAGTATGGTGGTGCTGACCCTGGATATCAAACACACACCACGTTTTATTTAGCGTACGTTTGGACGCAAACAAAAGAAAAAAAACTGCTACGAAGCCTTGAAAAATCTATTCAATATTTTTGGAATTTCGTGCATACCGATGGGTCCGTAGGGGGTGAGTATGGAAGCCGGAATACTCGCTTTTATATGCCCGCTGGTTTTGAAATGCTTGCCTCTGACATCCCTGAAGCTGCAGCAGTCGCAAATTTTATGCGTCAGTCTTTGAATGAAGAGCAGGTTGTGGGCCTGCATGCCATGGATACCTACAACATTTTTCCGCTCATCAATAACTATTGTTTTGCCCATACCTTCAGAAAAGCATTGAATCAAACCGCTCTTTTGCCTCTACCATTTCATAGCATCGGTACAAAAAAATATGATCAGTCAGGTCATCTGATTATTCTCACACCCAATTATCAAGCCATCATAGCGACCTCAAAAGGTGGGGCTTTGGTTTCTTATTCAAAAAAAGAGGCGAACACAACTACATCGTGGTCGAATGCTGGTATTGTGCTTGAGCTTTCCAATGGACAAAAAACAAGTAGTCAGGGATTAGGATGTAGCCACATCAAACATGCAGACGATAGCAACATTGAAATAGAATCTCAATTCACAAGCATCAATCAGATGTTGATGTCACCTGAAAAATTTATTGTATTTCGATTAGTCAGTTTATTATCTATTCCGTTTCCTTTCTTTGCTTATCATTTAAAAAATAGTTTAGTTAAAGTTCTTGTTCGCAGGAAAAAGCCGCACCCAATACGATTACTGAGGAAAATAACGTGGGATCATCATGGCCTTTCCATCAGTGATAAGCTTAGCTTAGACAAACCACAAAAAATAATTAATATCCAAGTTGGAGGACGTTTTTCTGCCATTCATATGGGTTCATCACGCTATTTTGAATGGCAAGAGCTGACTCATGATGTTGGAGGTCATTCCTTATCAGTAGAACAGATTAAAGAGCTCAATGTAACAGGAACATTAACAATCAATCATAATTGGAGCATTAAATGAATCCCATGATTTCCATCGTGAGTCCCTTTTATAATGAACAAGCTATTTTAGCCAATGCATTAGATCGCATGATTTTTAACTTAGAAAAAATGGAAGAAAGTTGGGAGCTTGTTGTTGTGAATGATGGTTCTACTGATAACTCTTTAGCAGTCGCAACGGAGAAGACCGCGATTGATCCTCGAATTAAAATTGTAACTTATGAAAAAAATCAAGGAAGAGGTTATGCCTTGAAAAGAGGTATTGATCATGCACAAGGTGAACTTATCATTACGACAGAAATAGATTGCTCTTGGGGAGATAACATCGTAGCATCACTGAGCCATGCGCTCTATCAAGACAAAACATTAGATATTGTCATTGCATCTACTAAACTACCAGGTGGAGGCTATGTTAATGTACCATCAAATCGCGTATTTTTATCGAAAGTTGCTAATTCCTTCTTAAGACTGACCGTATCAAAAAAAACAACCATGTTTACAGGCATGACTCGAGGCTATCGAGCAGCTGCTATAAAACGTTTACCCATCAGTGAAAAAGGGAAAGAATTTCACCTCGATGTTCTTGCAAAAGCAAATGCTTTTGGGCTAAAGGTAGGCGAGATTCCGGCTACCATTACTTGGCAAGATGAGAAACTAGCGCGCGCTGGCGCGCCAAAAAGAAAATCATCAAGTAAAATTCCAAATATTATCCGCTCACATCTCCTTTTTGGATTAAGTGGGCGCCCCTATCGATACCTATTTTCTTCAAGTCTAATTACAGGCTCTCTTGCCATAGCGTTCCTATCCTGGGGTGTCGTGAATTTTCTTAAAGGAGTCGTTTCTATATATTTACTTACCCTTGCTTTCTCGAGCTTCATTCTTGCTGTATTGTTAGGTGGAATTGGTGTACTGGCGTTACAACAAAATACTTTACTACGTGAAATTTGGATTGTTCGTAAGGAAATTCAAGAGTTAAAGTCTTAAGTATGACTGCTTTTCGTATTTTTATTTTCGTCGCCCTAAGCACTTATCATCTAATGAATAATCAGAGTCGTTTGCACTTAACAAATTGCTAAAATCGTATGTCCCGTGCAAGTTGACGTGTCGCCAGGTTAATATTGATGCGCTGAGAATATTTTCAAGCAATAAGGCTGGCTCATCCATGCTAGCTCCTTTCCACTCATTTTTTTAGTTTAAGATATCCCTCGGTATTAAACAAATTCATAAATTGATATATTGTGAGTAGCCAATTTAAATTATGGAGAGCATTTATGAGAACAAACGGAAGAAAACTAACTTTAATTTCAACATTATTAGTATCAGGTTTAATTTCATCATCGTTATTCGCAAGCTCTAAAGAAACTACAGTTAATAAGATAAATGCAGTCATTTCCTCCCAAATTTTTGAAATGGCAAAAAAGAATGAAAACTGGAAATTAGCACTGGTGACAGGTAAAGATGCACAAGTTGTTTTCATGAATATCACCCCTAAAACCAACCCCAACAATGAAATTGGGATCGAAACACATCAGTTTGATCAAGTCATATTTGTTGTTGAGGGGCAAGCTAAATCTGTCCTTAATGGCAAAAACTCAACGGTTACAGTAGGTGATATGATTTTTATCCCTCAAGGGGTTCCTCATAATTTTATTAATCTCAATGCGAAGAAACCATTCAAAATTATTAGCATCTATTCAGCTACTGATATACCGGAAAATGCGGCATATAAAAGGAAATCTGATACGCCACAAGAGTGACGCTGTAACAAATCGACTCAGATTTATTCCTCAGAGAGGTTCTGATATATATGCGACATAAAGAATATCATCGAATTGAACGAGTAGGCTGGTTACGTGCTGCAGTTTTGGGTGCAAATGACGGTATTATCTCTACTGCGAGCTTATTGATTGGTGTTGCTGCTGCTCAGACACCCTATCATGGAATATTTGTAGCAGGGATTGCAGGATTAATTGCTGGTGCCATGTCCATGGCTGCAGGTGAATATATATCAGTAAGTTCTCAATCAGATACCGAAAAATATGCCTTAAAACGTGAAAAGGAAGAACTTAAAGACAGTTTACCGAATGAAATAGAAGAATTAACCACTATTTATATTAATCGTGGATTGCAGCGTAATGTTGCTGAAGAGGTTGTAAAGCAATTGATGGCTAAAGATGCATTAGGCACTCATGCTCGTGACGAGCTTGGTATTACAGAAGTAACAAGAGCACGTCCATTGCAAGCAGCAATGTTTTCTGCCTGCAGTTTTACGCTTGGCTCATTATTACCGCTATTAACCATTTTTATTGTCCCTAGAGTCTACCTTATTCCATCAGTATCAATAATGGCGGTTCTATTTTTGGCATTACTCGGGGCAGTAGCTGCAAAGGTTGGTGGTGCTCAAATATTATCAGGATCGTTGCGTGTTGTAATCTGGGGAGCAATAGCAATGTTTGTCAGTGCCGGTATTGGCTCGCTCTTAGGTATAGCCATATGAACTTATTACAATATATCCACTTAATATAAAATGGAAGATCAAATGGACCACGAAGCTATATTCTATCAGCTCTTCGAACATGAGTCATCGACCTACACTTATCTCATCGCAGATCCCGTGACGAAGGAAGCGGCCCTCATTGATTCCGTCATCGAAACAGTTGACCGCGACTTGAAGCTCATTGAGGAGCTTGGTTTAAAACTAAAATACGTCTTAGACACCCACGTCCACGCCGACCACATAACCGGGGCTGGAGAAATTCGAAAGCGAACCGGCGCAAAGTCTGCCGTCAGTGAGGGCGCCCATGTAGATTGTGTGGACATCGCGCTGAAGGACGGTCAAGTGCTTCTCCTTGGAAGCAAAAGGATTAAGGCGATCGCCACTCCGGGGCACACCAGCTCTTGCATGAGTTTTGTGTTCGATGGGCGCGTTTTTACCGGCGATGCTTTGTTAATCAGGGGCACGGGGCGAACTGATTTTCAACAGGGGTCTTCCGATAAATTGTATGAAAGCGTACACCGCAAACTCTTCACGCTTCCGGATGAAACGCAGGTCTATCCAGCTCATGACTATAGGGGGCAGACGGCATCCAGTATTGAACTCGAAAAGAAATTTAATCCTCGTATAGGGATGAATAGGACGAAACGTGATTTTATCAATACCATGTCCGAGCTAAAACTCGCGAATCCAAAAAAGATTCAAGAGGCTGTCCCTGCTAATTTGGCTTGCGGTACAATCAAGGATCCAAATGTCATTCTGCCAACGGTGAGCAACGGTATTCCCGAGGTTTCTGTTGAAAAAGTTCATGAAAGCCTTGGAAAAATCAGAGTGATTGACGTAAGACGCCCAGACGAATTCAACAATGAACTGGGGCACATCAGCGGTGCGGAGCTTATAACTCTTGGTCCGGATTTGACAAGTTATCTGGATAAGGGCGATCGATCGCAAGAAATCGTCTTCGTTTGTCGGAGCGGCGGGCGCTCCGGCCAGGCTACTTTGGAAAGCCAAAGGCTTGGCTACAAATATACGTCGAATATGGTGGGTGGGATGATTCGGTGGAATGAAGCTCATTTTCCAATCGAAAAGATATAAACTAAAGCAGAGGCGCCATGAATATCGAATGGGTTCAAGCATTATGGGGCGGCATCCTTATAGGTGTCTCAGTCTCCCTGATGCTGCTATGGAATGGCAGGGTTACCGGCATCAGCGGTATTTTATATGGCACAATCAATCCGGTCCGGGGAGACAAAGCCTGGCGATTTTATTTTCTCTTAGGCCTTTTCGTTGGTGGATTGACCCTTTATTACTTGAAGCCGGACAGTTTTAATGGGTCGTTGCCAACAAGCAATTGGACCGTTGTAACGGCCGGGCTGCTCGTCGGTTTTGGAACTGTTCTTGGTAGCGGCTGTACCAGCGGTCACGGCGTATGCGGCATTAGCCGGCTCTCAAAGCGGTCTCTCGTTGCAACCATGCTTTTCGTAGGGTTCGGGATACTATCCGTGTTCGCGCTGAAAAAATTTGGAATTCTGCCATGAAAAATAATTTGAGTGCTTTGTTTGTGGGATTTATCTTCGCCTTGGGGCTTGGAATCTCTGGAATGACCCGCCCGGAAAAGATCATTGGATTTCTTGATATTTTTGGAAACTGGGATCCATCACTGATGTTCGTTATGCTCGGGGCCATTATTGTTCACTTTATCACGTACAGATTAATCAGAAGGCGAAAGACTCCTCTGTTGTCAGCAGCGTGGCACCTTCCCGAGAAAACCAAAATCACACCGAGTCTTGTTATTGGGGCGGTCATTTTTGGAGTGGGCTGGGGGCTCGCCGGCTATTGCCCTGGGCCTGCGATAACGTCACTTGCATCGTTTCAATTGCGACCAGCTCTTTTTGTAATCGCCATGCTTGGTGGGATGTACGCTTTCAAACGGCTCGATCAAAAGCTGAAGCTCAATCGATGAACTCGATGGAGCTTCAGGGTTATTTTTTCGCAATACTCATGGGCCTCTCGCTTGGAGTCATCGGCGGCGGTTCAATTCTTACGGTTCCAATCCTTGTCTATTTTTTTAAGCAAGATGCGATACTTGCTACGACCGATTCTTTATTTATCGTAGGCACGACAGCCCTGCTCGGCGCCGCTATGAATGTGAGGCGTGGCTATGTCGATCTCAAAACCGGCTTTACTTTCGCGGCCCCGAGCTTTGCCGGCGTATTTTTCGCAAGACAAGCTGTCTTGCCGTGGATACCGGATTCGATCGCCGGACCGGGCGGAAAGCTTATTGGCGCTAGTTATGAAAAGACAACAGCTGCATCATTTACCGCAGCCAGTAATAATTTTGAATTGGCAATTGCTGTTGCAATTACCGCCTTTGGACTGAATTCTGTCATTGCCTTTACTACAGTTATTGGACCGCTTGTTGAAGTCCCTGTTCTTATTTTGCTTGTGAATGCTGCATTTTGGTTGCGACGGCGCTGGTTTTCCAGAAAAAATCATTACCCAATGAACGGATTGAAAAAAAAAGCACTGGCTAGTGAAATGCTAATCATGGTGTTAAAATGACGGTGATTTACTTTTTCACCAGAGATTTTAGTTCTGACTTAGTATCTACTATTTCACCATGCTGAATACTACAGAAAGTAGAGGTATTTTCATTTTTTCCTTTATAAATCGTGTTCCCAGCATCAGCATGCTGCCATCTTAAAGTTATTTTTTGTTTTATAGGGGTATAAATTACTATTTTAATTTTTTCCGAGATTGGGGTGGTTTCTCTCTGACTAAAAATAGGAACAAGCTCTTCTTTATGCTCACCAAAATGGGACCATCCTGTTCCTTCGTCAAAATTTAACCAAGGATGCAATATACTTGCCTTTTGACCTATTAAATACACATAGAGTTGTGTTTTAGATGGCTTTGATTTAAAAATAAAATAATGCAATCCCTTTTTTAAGAATATCTCTGTTGTAAGAAAATGCTCTCCCACAGCCAATGTATCGGACCATTGAGCACAGGCTTCTAGTTTATTTGTTTGTTCAACATTAATTGGTTGATTCAATTTAATCATCAAAGGAGGTAGAATTTTTTTATCTCTTAATGCCTTCTTTAAGGGGTTTTCACCAACTGTTTGATGACAAGTAAATTTTGGTTTTTTCTTATCTGAAAAAGAGATGCATTGGTTCTCTTGTAGCACGGATACTTTATACAAGGCGTATATATATTTTTTCCAATTATCATCTATTTTTTTATAGATATCATTCATAGAAGCATACACAGGAGAAAGCACATCTAGCGATACAGCTTTACCATAATTAGAGTGTAAATAATTGCTTGTTCTGAGATTAATTATAGACGATTCGTGATTAGCAACATGCTGTCTTTGAAAAAAAAGCCTGCTTCCAAGGGTTTTTGTTGCAGATACAGAGGGAAAAAGCTGCTTTAATAAATCACTTGATTTATTTGAGTCTGCTTGTTGTAACGAATTAAAATTAGAGTGAGTGTTTTTTTTGAATAAGGTTTCTAATACGTTAATACTCCCAATGCCCTCTGGATGCAATAAAAAAACAATCATGACTACTGCAAATAATGATGCCTTCAGAGGCCAAACATTCACTGGAACAACGAATACCCGCTTGATTTTAGACATGACAAAAAAACCGAGGAGAAAAAAATCTAAAAACAATCCCAGATAAAGAAACAAATTTTGACGAATTGCAAAAGCACCGTGCTTAAGTAAGAGCTGGTTATGAAGCATGGGGTCAAACCATCGGAATGAGTCTGTTCGCGATGAACTAATACCATCATAAAGACTAGGGGTAATACCTAACAAAAAACCTGTTATAAACAGATAAAAGAGAGGGGTAAAAAATAAAAAACCATATAAAAGTGTGTATGGATATGTTTCCTTGCCTTTCAAACACCATTTAGTCAATATTCCCAGAAAAAAAACTATGATTAAAAACCAGTGTGCTTGGTATAACAAATAGAGCATTTCTTCAATGCTCAATATCATGAACTCTAAACCATCCAAAAATGTGCCGCTGGATGGCCAAATAGATTGCCTCATTTTAACGCCAGGAGCTAACATGGTAGCTAGAGCGCTTAGTATATAAATCACAAGTAAGATCCATACTTTCTTATTCTTAAATAGATCCTTCAAGAATACTAGCCACCGCAGTTTATAATCATAAAAAGCCTTAATTTCTGAACGAGAATAGTATGCAAATAAAGGAATAAAAAAACCAGAAATCACTAAAAATATTTCATGACTATTTAGATTAATAACAAAAAAAATACAAAACACAACAAAATAGCGTGTCTGCTTTAAAGACTTAGGGAAAAGGCCCACTAAAGCAAAAAAACTGCCTGTTGCTAGCGCATAAATTGCTAAATCAAGGCCAAAGATGTAGAAAGTGTCGTATGAAGTCAAAAGGAAGCTCATCGCGGATAGTAGCAAGGCAATAATCAGACTAAATTTTAAAGGAATACTGAAGATCTCTTTCAATACATAAGTCACTGAAATAGGAAGAAACGCATAAAAAATGAACCTTGCAAATACCCATCCCAAATAAGGAGTGCTAAATAAGGTGGCTGTTTGTGCCATCCAACACACGCCAAGACCTGCCGAAAATCTATTGATAGTGGTATACAAATAATACCTATTTGCACACCCTAAAAACCCATAGACGTTATAAAAATTCGAAGCATTTATTTCATCAGGAAAAATCCAGAAAAAAAGTTCATCCGATATACTAAAGTAATAACTTCCTATAGCTAATAACAACAAGGTCAGATAAAAAATACTTGTTGCAAACCGAAAACGCATATTCATGAATCATTATTCCTTGTTTTACAAATTAGGCATTCTGTAATAGTTGATCTTGCTCGGGAAATCTGGATTGCTCGTAGAGAAATGCAGGAATTAAAATCTTGAAGAAGCCGATTATTCAATCGGCTCTTTGAGCCAATTAGCTAATATATCTACAATTTTCTGCGCTTGATCATTGCTTGAAATATTAAATTTCGATTTTTGCCAGTATTGATTATTACGCTTTTGATAGCGACGTATGGAATATTTGACGGGACCAAATGCTTGTTTAGCTTGTTCCCAATCTTGATAGCGGAACATGATGGTTGTCCATGCGCCTTTGGATAGAACGTGTTTATCCAGTTCGCGGGTTTTTTCAATACCATCTTCACTAAACGCGATAGTTAGCTCATCGATAGTTTCACTCATGAATACAGCCTTACAGGTAATGTTAGTGGATTGATTGTAATATTCCATTAACAAATGTCAAGGAAATGCTTGGCTGGTATTGATCGATGGTATACGTCCAGACTTGTGGCCTGGCAGAGGACGGTACCGTTTGATTGATATAGGTATTGTTAACTAACGAGGGTCCACCACAGGCTCGATATAATTGTGCAACATTATCACCTATTTGTACGCTACCACCTTCGCACACGCTCAGCGCATTGGTGCCTGAACCATTGATTTTGATGGATGTGATTTGATCGTGAATGAGATTCACTTCGACGTTAGTGCCTTGAGAACCGCTGGGAAGTGACCACATGTTGTAAAGTGGATTAATTCCAGGATAAAAATAAACTGCGCCTTGATTAAGTGATGTGTAAATCAACTGAGTTACCGGAATTTGCTCAACCACCGCATTACTTGAGGCACGGACTGATGTGGGTTGACCGCATGCCGCCAACACTTGTGCTTCAGTCATTCCCACATCAATATACGCATGGTTTTGTGGACAATAATATGAATTATCGGCCTGTGAGACTAAAGGCAACAGTAAAAAACCAACGGTAAGTGGCAAATACAATTTCATAATGACTCAATGGACGGAACATTCATGAGTTATAGTATAGTCTTTTTTTATAAAATTGGCGCTTTTGAAGAATAAATAGTACAATTCGCGCTTTAAATCAATTGAAGTAATCACGACGTACTCATGACACCCACCGTAAAAAAAGTGCACGGCAAAGCAGGTCCTTTGTATTGGCGCTTATTGTCTTATGTGAAACCTTTTTGGCCCGTTTTATTACTCGGCATTTTGGCAAATATTGTTTATTCAATCATCGATGCTGGATTAACGTATATGCTGCGGCCTTTTCTCGATAAAGGATTTATTAATATCGACATGGCCTTTGTGAAACAAATCCCGGTGATCATTTTGGTGGGCGTGTCGATACGAGGATTGGTGAGTTCCTTGGGTAGTTATTGTATGACGTGGGTGGCACGATCGGTGGTGAATGTGCTTAGACAGCGCGTTTTCAAGCATATTGTTCAATTGCCTGCTGACTACTATGATGAGGCAACGTCTGGACAGTTATTATCAAAAATATTGTACGATGTTGAACAGGTGGCTCAGGTCAGTGCGGATGCTTTGACAGATTTGATACAAAACACGTGTTTGATCATTGGTCTTCTCAGCGTCATGATGGTGATTTGCTGGCAACTGTCACTGATGTTTTTATTGACGATTCCGTTCATTGGGATGGTGGTTAATTTTACAAATAAACGTGTGAGACGAATTAGTCATCGTGTGCAAAAAACGATGGGGCAAGTGACTGAAATAGCTGCAGAAGCCATTGAAGGTTATCGTGTCGTGCGCATTTTTGGTGGCGAACAATACGAAATCGATAAATTTCATCAAGCCACGGAAGCGTCGCGTCGAAATGATATGAAAGTTGCAATGAATAAGGCAATTAATGTGTCGTCGGTGCAAATGATTGTCGCTTTCGGAATTGCCATGATCATTTTTGCTGCCATTCAATTATCAACCGTTATTATCGTAACGGCTGGATCGTTTTTAGCCATTATTGCGGCGATGTTACAGCTTATTAAACCGTTGAAAACATTAACGACACTGAATGCGTCGATTCAACGCGGTTTAGCTGGAGCTGAAAGTGTGTTTTCGTTATTAGATCATCGAGTCGAATCATCGACAGGCCAGTCAATTGTTCCTGGTGCAGCATGCACGATTCGTTTTCAAGGGGTTTCATTCGCATATCGAGATGGTCCTCAGGTTTTGCATGACGTTGATTTTTGTATTAATGCAGGTGAAACCGTGGCGCTTGTCGGGCATTCAGGCAGCGGGAAAACCACGATTGCTAGCTTATTACCACGATTTTATGATGTGGCCTCAGGGCAAATCACTTTGAATGATATACCAATAAATCATCTATCCTTAAGTCATTTACGAGCGTGTTTAGCGATGGTGAGCCAACATGTCACGTTGTTTAATGATACGATTGCAAATAATATTGCCTATGGGCGCTTTGATGTTAGTCGTGAGCAGATTATTCAGGCTGCAAAGCTTGCTTATGCAGATGAATTTATCGCGACACTGGAGCAAGGATACGATACTCGCGTAGGCGATAATGGCGTGCTACTCTCAGGGGGACAACGTCAACGACTGGCTATCGCTAGGGCCATCTTGAAGGATGCGCCTGTGCTTATCTTAGATGAAGCCACGTCGGCTTTGGACAATGAATCGGAGCGCTATATTCAGGCAGCGCTTGAGCGAGTGATGCAGAACCGTACCACATTGGTGATTGCTCATCGATTATCGACTATTAAACAAGCAGATAAAATTATTGTGATGCATCAAGGTCGCATTGTGGAGTGGGGCACTCACGATCAATTACTTGAGCGCGGTGGACATTATACTCAGTTATATCAAACACAATATATGCGTGTGGTCGAAGAGCCTGTTGATACAAGAGCGGTGGTTGATGTCATAGGTGAAATGGATGATGAAGCGATTCTCACTTAATGCGTTTTGGTATAGTCAACATCCGTTGCGTTGGTTATTATGGCCTTTATCCTTGTTTTATCGATGCATCACCTGGATTCGGCGCGGGTATTTGCAATGGGTCATGCAATGCCAGTTTGATGTACCGATTATTGTCGTTGGCAATTTGACGGTGGGTGGTGTTGGTAAAACTCCCTTGGTGATTGCACTGGCACAAGCACTAACAAAGAAAGGATTGCGTGTTGGCATTGTGAGTCGTGGTTACGGTGCTTCAATTAAAGTCTTTCCACACGAAGTGAAGGGAGAGGATGCTGCGAAATTGGTTGGTGATGAGCCGCTGCTAATTGCCAAGAAAACCGGCTGTCCTGTGGTGATTGCGCCCAAACGCGTCAGTGCTGTGCAATATCTTTTGCATCACCATCAGAGTCAAATTATCATCAGTGATGATGGATTACAGCATTATGCCATGGGACGTGCCATTGAGATTGCTGTGATTGATGGTGAGCGTTGGTTTGGTAATGGGCTTTGTTTACCTGCAGGGCCTTTACGAGAAAGCCCTAAGCGGTTAAATCAGGTTGATTTGATTGTGGTGAACGGGGCAGATCCTGGTATGCTGCATTCTGCTCATCGTATGGATCTTGTCGTGGGTTCGTTGACGCAATTAGGGAGTAACCGATTGATTCCCTACGATCAACTGCCCAAGCCGATTGCAGCGGTGGCCGGGATTGGTCATCCAGAACGATTTTTTTCGTCATTAAAGATGCTTGGCATTTCCTTTAAGCCGTACCCTTTTACTGATCATCATGCGTTTGTAAAGCAGGATTTCGTAAATCTTGAAAAAACAGTGGTGATGACTGAAAAAGATGCGGTAAAATGTTTGCCATTTGCGACGGAAACGATGTATTTTTTACCCGTGGATGCTATGTTGAGTGAATGCTTTTGGACAGCGCTGTGGTCACACAAAACACTACAGAGGCTTATTCCCTAACATTTGGAGAAAAGGCGTGACCGTATTAACACAGAAGTGGATAGCCTGTATTGCCTTGGTCGTTAGCAGTGTTTTGTTTGCAGCGGAGCCGATCGAGGAACCTCATGGATTTTTTCCCACGGATTCGGTGCGGGCAAATTGGGTCTTTTCGGGTATGGTGACCAATGAGAATGGTGAAAGTTATGATTATTTATTTCAGTTGCAGCGAGATGATCATGATTTCCATGCAATCGTTGCCTTAATTGATGCTCAGACTAAAAAAGTAATTCTGCAAGAAGACAGTCAGGCGCATTTTGATACATCTGAGTTGTATAATTGGACGGTAGGACGCGCTTTTTTGCGTTTTAATTCTATTAATGACAGTTGGGTTTTTGGTTTGTACGATCAAAATAAGCATGGGTTCAATTTTAAAGTGGATATGTTGAATCAACCAGAGCATGATCCAGTAACACAATATTTTCGACATGGCATATCCTTTGTTGTCGTACAGACTGGCCAGCTCAATGGGCATATTCAAGTGGGCGATGATAAAGAACAGTTTGTAACAGCTAAAAACGCTTGGTTTCGGCAAATTTGGCTAACGAATACAAAACATAGCAGCTCTGTTGCAGCAGCACCTTGTGTGGCCGGCTCATGTGATAAAGCATCATTACCCAAATCGGCAGAATCCGTTGTTAAAGACACGAATCAATTGAATGGGTTGCTATGCCGATTTAACGATGGCAGTGGTTTATATTCAATGAAGGTATTGGAAGCTGATTCATTGCGCGGTGCGGTTGCAGGCCTATTTAATACCGAAGGGTTATCAACAGCTGTGTCTCAATTTATCCATGTCGAGCAGAAAGAAGACAGCACTTGGTCAATTCGCATTTCATCACCCAAAATGCATTTGATGTTGACCGATTTAATTAAACAACATGAAATTACCGCTGGATTTGTTTCAGAAAAAGATAAACAAGGATTTTGCATGTTAAGTCAGGAAACACATTAGAACACCGTGTAGAGCGGTTTCACTTCATTCAAGAGCAGGCGTAGCTAGTTTGATTTTTAACTCCTCTTGCACAAGGCCAATCATTTCATTTCGCTTAGCACCTGGTTGAATGTATAACTTCAAGATTAGCGCATCTGATTCGTACCGATACCATGACATAAATTCTCTTTCTTGATAAAGCTTAACCTGTTCTGTTTTTTGCAAACATATACAGAATCGAAGACTTACTATTAATTTGATCAATTCCCCGGCTAAAAAGAGGTTGATGGACGGCATGTTAAATACTTAACGAACCAATTTGTAGCTAATTTAGCCGCTTCTTCCAATGTTCCAGGTTCTTCAAATAAATGGGTTGCACCTGGAACAATGTCTAATTGATGCATGCATGTTATTTGTGAAAATGCTTGTTGGTTGAGTTCAATGACCACATCATCATAACCACCAACAATCAACAAAGTCGGTGCAACAATTTCAGCAAGGGCTGTTGCTGCCAAATCAGGACGTCCACCACGTGATACAATTGCAGAAATATCCTGTTTAAGATCGGCTGCTGCAACAATAGCCGCAGCAGCACCAGTGCTTGCTCCAAAATAGCCATAATCTAACGTTTTGAGTTGAGATTGTGTTTTGCACCACTGGGTTACTTTGACAAGACGCTTAGCTAAAAAACCGATATTAAATCGTAGTTCCCTGGTCACATTGTCAATTAGCTCTTCGTCTGAAGTGAGTAAATCAAACAATAAAGTACCCAGATTTTGTGCATTAAGTACTTTTGCAACAAATTGATTGCGAGCGCTTAAACGACTACTTCCACTACCATGAACAAAAATAACAAATCCTTTTGCGGTTTTGGGAATAGACAAAATTCCTTTCAGTTCTATATTATCAATGGGAATGGAAATGTCGTTTTGCATGTTAGCGCTCGTTGATTAAGCATGGATAAATATTATTTAGCTTTTTCAATTTTAATCGCTTTAGAATTTTTCTCAGCGCCGGCTATTTTGGGAAGAATGACCCATAACATCCCTTTTTTGAAAGAAGCATGAATTTTGTCAGTATCGACCGATCGCGGTAGTTCGATACGACGTTCATAGCAACCATAATTAATTTCGCGCGAAATATAGTTTTTGTTTTCATTTTTCTTCGAGATGCTTTTTTCGCCTTGGATGGTAAGAATATTGTTGTCAACAGAAATTTTGATGTCATTTTCATCTAAACCTGGCATTTCACATTCGACTTTAAAACTATCTTTATCGTCAACCAAATCCATGGATGGCAATAGGTTCGAATTGAATAATGGCTGCAAATTAAATTTATGAGGCTCGAACATATCATGGAGACTATTCATTGCTCTATCAATTTCATGATGTATGGCTATAAAAGGATTTTTAACGTGTTCCAATGACTGATAGGCTTTTTTTTGTACATTTTTCATCTTGAATTCTCCTTTTGAAATTGTCCATAAAACGATTACGTTTTTGTACATGACAAAAATAAATTCGCCTAATTTTTGTCGTCCCCGCGAAGGCGGGGATCCACGCTGACGGTGGTATTATGCTTCATCATAGATGGATTCCCGCCTTCGCGGGAAAGACAACATCGTTTTTGTAGTGTACAGAACGATTACGTATCAAAGTATCGTTCCACCTTTTTAGCTTGTCAAGTTCATAAATTTGTCTAAAATTATAACAGTCAATCATTAATTAATAGATTAATATGGATAAATATATCAATAGACAACAAGCAGGACGTATCTTAGCGCATTTATTACGAGATTATGCGCACAATCCGAATGTTATTGTTTTGGCATTGCCACGTGGTGGGGTCCCGGTGGCTTATGAAATTGCCAATGAATTATCAGTACCTTTAGACGTATTCATTGTTCGTAAGTTAGGTGTGCCCTGGCATGAAGAATTAGCCATGGGAGCTATTGCTTCAGGTGGGACAGTTGTTTTAAATGATGAGCTGATTCAAAGCTTAAATTTACAATCATCAGCAATTGAACAAGTAATACAGCGTGAGCAGAAAGAATTATTGCGTCGAGAACAAGTTTATCGAGGTAAACATTTTTTTCCAGATCTGTCAGGTAAAATCATTATTTTAGTCGATGATGGTATTGCAACAGGTGCCACCATACAAGCGGCCATTCAAGCATTACGAAAACATCACCCAGCTAGCATTATTGTTGCTGTTCCAGTTGCAGCGGACACGACTTGCGAAGCCTTGATAGAGGACGTTGATCTGCTAATTTGTCCTTTGAGGCCGACTAATTTTTATGCTGTTGGATTGTGGTATGAAGATTTTTCACAGACCACTGACGAAGAGGTAGTTGAATTATTGAGACGCAAAGGAGATGGAAATGGAAAACCATAGCCACCAAAAATTAATTGAAGTTATCAATCAAGCGGCGATACCAACGATAGATTATTCTTCTTTATTAGATCAAATAGGCGATGCGCGATTTGTGCTAATGGGTGAAGCGACACATTGAATTTTATCAAGCACGAATTGAGATTACTCAGCAGTTGATTTTACAGAAAGGTTTTATGGCCGTCGCTATTGAAGAATGCTGAAATATATTATCGTTCTATGTTTGAAGACCACGTCTCTTCATGGAATGTGCGTGATCGACATATGGCTGAAACACTGAGTATCTTGGTTGATCATTTGGAGCATCGATTCAATAAACCAGCTAAAGTGGTTGTTTGGGCACATAATTCTCACGTTGGTGATGCACGAGCTACGGAAATGAAAGAGCGTGGAGAGGTTAATATTGGTCAATTGGTGAGAGAGCAACATTCACAAACGTATTCGATTGGTTTTTCAACTTTTGATGGATTTGTTACCGCAGCCAATAATTGGGATGAGCCTTCAGAAACCAAAGTCATTGTTCCTGGACTTCATGGGAGTTATGAAGATTTATTTCATCAGATTCAATATAAAAATTTCATGCTGCATTTAGCCAATCATGAGTTGGAACATTACTTGAAATTACCTCGATTACAACGTGCAATCGGTGTAATTTATCGTCCTGAAACAGAGCGACTGAGTCATTATTTTTTTACCCATTTACCTTATCAATTTAATAGTTTGATACATTTTGATAGAACTTCAGCAGTGAAGCCGTTAGATAATGGATAAAATTAATAAATTTTTCACTTGCAGTCGAAATGCAGAAACATTTTTTAATTGTGGTTGCACGTGATTTAAATAACTTTCTTGTCTGGTAACAAACAAACTAGACCACAGGCCAGTAATAGGCAAAGTGGTAAAATTGACAAAGATATTTGATAATTGGCTAAACTGTATATTCCTTTTGTCGTGCTCAATAACTCCAATAAATAACCAATCAAAGGTTGAAGCAAAGGTGTGGTCACCAGTGCCAGGGTATTGGTGAATCCCGCACAAGTCGACAGTGTATTAGCTGGTGCTAGCTCATTACTAATGGGATAGGCGAGGATATAGGCACCACAGCTTAAGCCCAATAATAGCATGAGGCAGCCGATGAGCAGGTTACTTTGGCTGGGTATGTAGAGAATCACAGCCAGGATGATAGCGGTCAATAAACAGGATGCAATGATTAATGGATTGCGGCGTACGACGAGATTGGAGAGTATGCCGAATAACGGGCAACTTAAGCCTGTGCCTAAGAAAAACAGAGCATTCGTTAAACTGGCTTGTCGCATAGAACACCCCAATTTAATTTGTAAAAAAGGTGCTGCCCACAAGGCACCAAAAACAGTGACCACGGTAAAACTTAGCCCAATAAATAAACCGTTAATCCAGAGTAACTTGTGCGCCAATACTTGGCGTAACAGCGTATTAGAATAAGCTCTATTAGTGGGTGGTTTTATCTCATTTGGAATGTAATACCAACATAAGCACGCAATGAGTGCGCCAATGACAGCGGCAATGTTAATAAAATCTCGCCAACCCCAATGCAAGATTAATCGACCCATGCCGATGATACCAAGAACCGTGACTAAAAAACTAAATGTTTCAGAAACCCCAATTAAAAAAGCAAATTGTTTGGCAGGATAATGTTGGCGTACTAAATGTGTTAAACCAACAAAGGCAAATGCAGAGCCGAACCCGAGCAGTGATCGCCCAAAAAACAAACCAATTAAGTGATGACTTGCTGCGAAAAAAACGCAACCCAGACTGCATAATAATGCGCTACCCGTGAGGATAGGCCGAGGATTTTTACGATCACATAATATGCCCACTGGAATCTGCAGGACGGTGTATATGACATAAAACGTTGCACCTAAGAGGCCTGCGATGAGTGCTGAGAAATGCATTTCATCCATAATGGATGCGATGACCACACCAGATGATAACTGCAAAAAAAATTGTAATAGCACAAATGAGGTGCCAGTTAACCAAATACGAGGGCGAATTGGAGCAAGTGGAAATAAAGTATTAAGGAATGTCATAATGTTCCAACTGATAAACTGTCACCAGATTCTATTCATCCCTATTTTTTTCCAACACCGTCTCAATAAAGTTCGGTAACTCACCGATATTTAATAAAGTTGGATTTTCATCGGTTCGTCCCTTATATTCAATAGCCTCATTCGCGAGATGTCGTTCACTGATGACGAAACGATGCGGAATGCCTAGTAGATCGCTGTCTGCAAATAAAACGCCAGGACGCTCGTTACGATCATCAAGCAATACGTCGATACCTCGTTGACAACAAGCCTGATATAAATCCTCGGCTGCTTTTCTAACGTCATCTGAACGATGGGTATTGATGGGAATAATAACCAATTGAAATGGTGCGATAGGCATAGGCCAAATGATCCCTTTTTCATCATGGTGTTGCTCAATGGCGGCTGCAACGACACGAGAGATCCCTAAGCCGTAACATCCCATGATCATGGTTTGTAATTGTCCGGTTTCATTGAGTACCTCAGCATGCATAGCATGCGCATACTTGTCACCTAATTGAAAGATATGACCAACTTCAATGCCGCGGCAGGCGCGTAGTGTGCCATTGCCATCAGGGCTTATATCGCCTTCTTTGACCATACGCAAATCATAGGTATCTTCTGCAATAGCGTCTCGCTCCCAAGCAGCATGAATATAATGTTTACCTGTTTGGTTGGCTCCGCACACAAATGACGAGAGTGCTTTGGCATGATAATCAGCAATGACAGGGATGTTTAATTGCACGGGTCCAATCGACCCAAATGAAAGTTTTAATTCGTGCTCAACACGTGCTTCATCAACCATGCATAATGGTGATTTAATCAGAGGGTGCTTTGCTGCTTTGATTGGATTAATTTCGTCATCGCCTCGTAATACCAAGGCAACCAGCGGATGATCACGACCTTCAACAATTAATGTTTTAACCGTTTGTTGCGGATCGATTTTTAAAAATTGTGCGATGTCCGCAATCGTTTTTTGGCCCGGTGTATCAACGAGTTGTAGCGTATTGGTCGTTGGTGTTGTTGAGGCATTAGGTAGAAGACTGGTTGCCTGCTCACTGTTTGCTGCGTAAGAGCTTGCATCGCTATAAAAAATTAAATCTTCACCTGAATCGGCAAGCACCTGAAATTCATGTGAAACTGCGCCACCAATGGCCCCTGTATCTGCTTCTACTGCGCGATATTTTAACCCGAGTCTATCAAAAATTTTACAATATGCGGCATACATTGCATCATACGTGGCTTGTAAACTCTCTTGCGTGAGGTGAAAAGAGTAGGCATCTTTCATGATAAATTCGCGCGCGCGCATGACACCGAAGCGCGGTCTTATCTCATCGCGAAATTTAGTTTGGATTTGATAAAAATTCACGGGTAATTGTTTGTACGATTGCAGCTCTTGACGCATGAGATCCGTGATGACTTCCTCATGTGTTGGACCAAAACAGTAATCACGTTCATTACTATCGCGCATCGTCAGTAATTGGCCACCGAACGATTCCCATCGTCCGGTTTCTTGCCATAATTCGGCGGGTTGTACTGCAGGCATCAGCAGTTCCATTGCACCCGCACGATTCATTTCCTCCCGTACAATGCGTTCAACGTTTCGTAATACTTTTAAACCCAGTGGCAGCCAAGAGTATAACCCTGATCCAAGTTTGCGAATCATACCCGCACGCAGCATCAACTGATGAGAGCGAATTTCTGCATCGTTTGGTGTTTCTTTTAATGTGGCAATATACCATTGTGAGGCGCGCATAAGTGATATCCATAAACGTGGTCTTCTACGTATTCGCCTGTATGCGCGGAATCCAGCCGATGATGTATCCTGGATTCCGCAGACAAGCGGCTGAACGTAGGTGGGAGTCAATAAGCTTTAAAATGAAAATCATATTATATCGCTATTCCGGCAATGTTCCCACTTGATTTTCCACACTGAGTAGACGATTCGCTGCAGTTAAGGTTTTTCGTAGCTTTTCGGCCAAAGCACTTGCATCCGGTGACTCCAGTTGGCTTAAGAAGGGGGAGAAATCATTAAAGTGTACTTCGCCACTATTAACCTCATAAAGAGCACCTACCATGCCAATTTGTTCTGATTCAATTAAAGAACGCAAGATATCGCTTTTTTGATAAATATTACGCAGCGTATTGGCAATATTTAACTGTGTCACTTTGTGCACAAAATGACGGTTTTTACCGGATCGATCATCGGTCGTATAAGTTTCAGCGGCGATTGCAGGCTTAATTTTAGCAAGCAGTTGAGTAATAAAGCCTTCTTTAACACCATCACACGCTGCTTGAATAGCACCACAACGTGTATGGCCTAACACCACAATTAATTTTGCACCAATTACATGGCATGCATATTCAATACTGGCCAAAACGTCATCGTTTACCACATTACCTGCAACGCGCACGCAGAATAAATCTCCGAAGCTCATATCAAAAACTGTCTCAACAGGAACGCGCGAGTCAATACAACCTAACACCACAGCGATTGGATGTTGCGTCGTTGCCGTGTGCTCAATGTCCGTTTTAAAGCTGCGATGGATACACGTATCTTGCCGAAAACGTTGGTTACCTTCTTTGAGCAAATTCAATGCTTGTGATGCGGTTAATGTGGACTGCACATCGTAGGTTGTGACGTTGATAAAATCAATGTAATCATGAATTTTATAACGATCTTTGAAGCCAATTAAATTTAAGGAAATATGTTTATGAGGTGCAAGATCGGTTTTGAACTCATTGATAAATTCAACGATTTCTTTATCAATATAATCTGAATAGCGTGCATCGATAATGAGCTGTGATTTTCTAGGAATCGAATCCAATTCAGCAATCAACGATGCTTTATTCAGAAATGTCGTTTGCTGTGGTAAGACAAGTCGACTGGTAATACCGTTTGGATAAATTTCTTTAATCAAGTCGATACGAACTTGGCTATTGGATTTCAAAATATAAAATAAACTCACGATCAAGCCTAAGAGTATACCAATCAGTAGATTAATCGTTAAAATAGCGACCACGGTTGTAATGAATGGAATGAATCGGTCTAACCCTTGTTTATATATTGTAAAATAAATGGCAGGGCGAGTGAGTTTATATCCAGTGTAGATGAGAATAGCCGCCAGTGACGATAATGGGATTTTATTAAGTGTATCTGGAATCAACATCACGGCAAATAAGATAAACGAGCCATGAAAGATAGTCGCCATTTTTGTTTTGGCACCGGTTTGGATATTAACGGACGTTCGCACGATCACGGAGGTGATTGGAATGCCACCCACTAAACCAGCCACCATATTACCAACACCTTGTGCAACCAACTCTCGATCTTTCGAACAATATCGACGCTTTTTATCCAAACGTTCACCGGCTTTAATATTGAGCAGGTTTTCTAAGGATGAAATAATGCTTAAAATAAGAGCAACAAGGTAGACTTTCGGCGTCATTAATGCCGACCAATCGGGGCGCTGCATTTGTGCTAAAAAATCAGCGAAACCATCATGTGTTGGTATATTTACTAAATGAGGCCCAACTTGAGCAAGAAATGAATTAGTGAGTAAAAACCCTTCGTTTAACGTGATGCCCAACAAGACCACGACAAATGGTCCCGGTAGTGCTTTAATCCATTTGACGGGCGTGTGATCCATGTAGATTAAGATGATGAGCGAGCTGACGGATAGGATGACAGCGCCTGCATTAATATGAGTCGCTAATTCCCATATTGGTTTTAAGGTGAGTCCCATCGACAGATCGACTAATTCTGTTTTAAGTACGTTTAGTGAGTGAGACAGTGTAAACGCTAACGGTAATTGTTTAATAATAAGTAAGATACCGACTGCACACATCAATCCTTGAATCACATTGGAAGGAATGTAATCGGCCACAAATCCTGCACGAAGCACGCCCATGATGATTTGCAAGAGTCCGGCTAAAATGAGTGCAACTAAAAAGACGTTGAATGTTCCAACTTGCGAAATCGCACTTAAGACGACCACGGCCATTCCTGCAGCAGGGCCGCTGATGCTGACGTGTGAGCCACTTAAGCTTCCGACGACGATACCACCAATAATGCCGCTTAAAATCCCGGAGAATAAAGGAGCGCCAGAGGCTAGAGCAATACCCAAACACAGCGGAATCGCGACCAAGAAAACGACCACGGCGGCTACAAAGTCAAACCTTAAATTACGTTTTCTGTAAACGCGCAATCTACGAAAGTTGTTCTTCAATAGCTGATTCATCATATTCTAAGTCCTCTAAGATTAATGAAATAGATTCCTCTGGTAACTGTTGAGCACGCTCAATTAAGCCGTCTTCAAGTCCTCTGAAATTCCATAAGTCTTGATCCATCAATTGACTTGGTTTAATACTTTGTAAGGCATGTAAAATATTGCTAGGTACTTTGGGGTTTTCTTCCGCCAATTGATCAATTAAGCGACCTATCCGTTTCCTTGCTAAATTTTCTTGTGATCCGCACAAGGTGCACGGAATAATTGGAAAGGCCTGTTCGTTAGCGTAGGTGATAATATCACGTTCTTGCACATAACACATGGGGCGGATGACAATATGTTTTTTGTTATCACTCAATAACTTAGGCGGCATGGATCGGATGTCGCCATTATAAAAAATCGACATCATTAAGGTACGCACTAAATCATCACGGTGATGTCCCAATGCTATTTTGTTAAACCCGTGTTCTTCTGCGTAACGATAAATGATGCCACGACGTAATCGTGAGCATAGTGAACAATAAGTCTGACCTTCGGGGATTTTTTCTTTAACAATACTGTATGTGTCCCGCGTTAAAATTTCGTGGGGAATATGCCGATCCGTTAACCAACGACGCAATTCGCTATCGTCCCAACCGGGTTGTGCTTGATCAAGCGTAAAAGCAAAAATTTGAAATTTATTATTGGAGCGGCGGCGCAGTAAATCCAGTACAGTCAGAAGCGTAAAGGAGTCCTTACCACCGGATAAACAGACCATGACGCGGTCACCAGCCTGAATCATATTAAAATCGGCAATGCCTTTGCCAGTATAATGTAATAACTTTTTTTCAACTAAAGATGGCATTTTGTCTAAAAATATATCAAGTTAGTGGTGGGCAGTATACTACATTAATTTGTTCGTCTCTAGGGGCTGTTGATAATTCATTATGAAAAAACTACTGCGTCGCCAGAGGAACATTTTTTAACAGTTGATTACTTTTTAGCGAGCAAACGCTGTTTGTTTTCCCAGGGGCTGTTTTTGCGATGCGGGTGGTATCCAGCCATGAATTGATTTCTTCAAGATCATTGACGTTTAATGAGCCAGCCAAGTATTTTAATAATAAAATGGCATTGATGAGATTATATTGATCCGAAGCCAGCTGCTCTTGTGCTTCAAATAGATGTTGCTGCGCTAATACTACATCGGTCATGGTGCGTGTACCCACTTCATATTGTGCCGACACACTATCTAACGAATTTTGCTGTGAGCTAACGGTTTGTCGATCTGCTTTGACTTTACTGATCCCATCAATGATAGTGTTAAATGCAATATTACTGTTGACGATCACATCACGATAGATCTTCTCCAGTTGCTGATTGCTGGTTTGATAGTTGTACTCCGCTTGACGTGTTTGTGAGGCAACCAAACCGCCTTGAAAAATGGGGAAATTCATCGTGATCGCAATGTTTGAAATACGTTGCTCACGCGGTATAAAAAAATTGTTCACTAAATTCGTCGGATTGGTAACCGGAGTGTTTGTATTTCCCGTATCCAAATGTGTATCCGTTGTGGTGCCTTGTATGGCAAATACGGGCCAGTTTCCTGCGGAAGCGGCTTTTATATTTTCACGCGCGGCTTGCACACTGTATTTGGATGCATATAGATTATAGTTTTGCTTAAGCCCAGTCGCGACCCATTCATCCACATTATTGGGTTCGGGCTTAATCAAGGGAATTGTATTATTACGTAACGGTGCTACGTGATCATAGAGATGATTCGTTAATCGACTCAAATTCTGATTTTGATTAATTAAGTTATTTTCAGCGGAGATCACTTGCGCCACCGATTGATCGTAGGCGGCTTGAGCCTCATAAACGGATGTAATTGCATCTAAGCCGACATTAAAGCGTTGTGTCGCCTGGTCAAGCTGGCGCTTGTTCGCGCGCTTTTTGGCGTCTGCGAAATTGAGCGTATCTTTTGCCAAGAGTAATTTTAAATAGGCAGACGTGGTCCGCATCATTAAGTCCTGCGCGGCATCATTAAACGTTGCCAACGCTGATTTGACAGACGCTTTTGCTTGTTTGATTTTTTCCCATGCTTGGTAATTAAATATGGCTTGCGATGCATTCACTCGCCATTGATTACCGTTATACGTTTGGCTGACTGTGATTAGTCCTGAGTCAACAAACTGCTCATTTCGACCAGCTAAAGCAGCTAAAGTCAGTTGGGGTAATAGTGCTGACCACGCTTGAGGTAGTGCTTCACTTTGTGATAAAAAATTACTATATGCTGCCTTGAACCCCGGATCATTGTCCAAGGACTGGTGGTATACATCCATTAAGTCGGCTGAATAAGTTGGCAACGAATGACATAAAATAGCCAGGCAGACAGCGGGCAAAACGCGTGTTTTAAACAAACCATACTGGCGAGCCTGGGTCATGGAAAAATCCTAAAAAACAAAGTGTTGCTGATTAAGCTTGTCAATTAATGGGGGGATGTTTGTTTCGAATAACAACTGTTCAGTCCATTGTTCCTGATGATCGAGCTCGTACAGTTTAACTTGTAAAATGGGAGCGTGCCCAATCATAGCAATTAATCGACCGCCAGGTAATACCTGTAAGCGTTGAATATCGTTAAGTGCTTCAAGACCTCCACCAAATACAATCACGTCATAAGGTGCATCATCAACTAGCCCTTGAGATCCATCTCCGGTAATTAATTGCACGTTTTTGCAATGATGTTGATTCAAATGTTGACGTGCCATTGCTGTAAATTCTTCATAATAGTCAATGCTGATGACTTTTTTGCTTAATTGACTGAGCAAGGCCGTCAAAAAGCCAGTGCCTGTCCCAATTTCCAACACTGTTTCACGGCCTGTTAATGCAAGCGCTTGCAGAATAAGTGCTTCTTCAAGAGGCGCTAACATGCGTTGCTCGCGTGGCAGCGGAATTTGCATGTCAGAGTATGCAAATTCTTTGTATTGATCAGGTACGAATGTGTCGCGTGGTAGGCTGCGATAGAGCGTTAGAACGGATTCATCCAGCACGTCACCAGTACGAAGTTGTTGCTTGATCATGTTGTCACGGGCAATTTGAGTGGTCATAGCGGGGCCTAGATTAAAGTGTTGGGCTATTTTAGCAAGAATTCATGAATTTCATAAGAGAATTTGTTATTATCCTTCCACTTTCTAAGGAGTTCGTATGGCACAGTATATTTTTACTATGAATCGCGTGAGTAAAATTGTTGAAAATCAACGCGTTATTCTTAAAGATATCTCATTAAGTTTTTTACCTGGGGCAAAAATTGGAGTATTGGGGTTAAACGGCTCTGGTAAATCGACACTATTGCGCATTATGGCGGGTGTGGATAAACAATTTGATGGTGAAGCAAGAGCTCAGCCCGGCATTAAAATAGGGTATTTAGCGCAAGAGCCTGATGTTGATCTTACGAAAACCGTGCGCGAAGTGGTTGAGGAGGCGGTTGCCGGGATGAAGTCAAAGCTTGCGCAATTTGATGCGATCAGCATGCGTTTTGCCGAGCCCATGAGCGATGATGAGATGAATAAACTGCTCATTGAGCAGGGTGAGTTACAACATGAGATCGAGACCGGTGGTGGTTGGGATTTAGATCGTCGTTTAGAAATAGCGGCGGACGCGTTACGCCTACCTGATTGGGATGTCAAAATTGATGTCTTGTCAGGGGGAGAACGGCGGCGTGTTGCGTTATGTCGTTTGTTACTATCTAACCCAGACATGTTGTTGCTGGATGAGCCAACCAACCATTTGGATGCTGAAAGTGTCGCTTGGCTTGAGCAATATCTAGAGGAATTCACAGGTACCGTGGTTGCAATTACCCACGATCGCTATTTCTTAGATAATGCAGCGGAATGGATCCTTGAGCTTGATCGCGGTGAAGGTATTCCTTACAAAGGTAATTACACGGCTTGGCTTGAGCAAAAAACTGAACGATTAGAGCGTGAGCAAAAACAAGAAGCCTCTCATCAACGTGCAATTAAAGCAGAGTTGGAATGGGTTCGAACGTCACCAAAGGGCCGTCATGCTAAAAATAAAGCGCGATTGGCACGTTTTGAAGAAATGAATTCGAAAGAGTTTCAAAAGCGCAATGAAACCAATGAATTGTATATTCCACCCGGTGAACGATTGGGTGATTTGGTTTTAGAAGGAATCAATTTAAGCAAGGCCTTTGGCACGCGCTTACTTTTTGAAAATTTAAATTTTAATTTACCAAAAGGTGGTGTGCTTGGGATTATTGGTCCCAACGGTGCAGGGAAATCTACCTTTTTGAAGATGTTGATGCAAAAAGAAAAGCCAGATCAGGGTAACATTCGTATCGGTGAAACGGTGAATCTGTCCTATGTGGATCAAATGCGTGATCACTTGGATGACAACAAAACAGTCTGGGAAGAGATCGCAGATAAACAAGATGTCATTCAAGTCGGGTCATTTCAAATGCCATCGCGAGCTTACGTTAGTCGTTTTAATTTTAAGGGACCTGATCAACAAAAGAAGATGTCACAACTATCGGGTGGAGAGCGTAATCGCGTGCATTTAGCAAAGTTGCTAAAACGAGGTGGTAATGTGTTGTTACTGGATGAGCCGAGTAACGATCTTGATGTGGAAACACTACGCGCGCTGGAAGATGCTATCCTAAACTTTCCAGGCTGTGCCGTGGTCATCTCACATGATCGCTGGTTCTTGGACCGTGTGTGTACCCACCTGATGGCGTTTGAAGGCGATTCACAAGTGACCTTTATCGAAGGAAATTACGCTGATTATGAGGAAGACAGAAAACGTCGTCTTGGCGATGCCCATAAGCCATCTCGAATCAAATATCGCCCCTTACGGCGGGAGTAAAGCGATTGTTTCCAAGTAAGCGGATCGAATGAAGTATCTATCATTTTATTCGCCAAGCTGATGCTCAGGTTTTAATTTTGAGATTGAAGAAAAATGTGCGCGTAGCTATTCTACGTCAGCATTTTTCTGATTGAGCAAAATGAAAAGATGAGTGTCAGATTGGATGAAGAAAATGATAGATACTTCATTCGATCTGCTTAGTATTGATTCTAAATTTTAATAAGGTGTTATATGCGTAAGTTATTGTTGATTATATTATGTAGTCTTAGTTGTGCAGGCTGTATTCAGAATGATGAATCCACTTACATTACCGATGATCAAGGACATGTTCATCACACCACACATTATTTGTTAGATAAACGCGGGCGCACCTATTTCCCCATGCAAATACGTGCTAATGGTCAAAAATTATTTATTTTTGACCCCAAAGCTTGGGCGTGGGCAGCTTATGATGCAGAAGGTCATCGCGTGATGACTGGAAGCGCGTCCGGCGGACGGGACATGTGTGAAGATGTTGGCAAACCATGCCGTACAGTCACCGGCACATTCCGAGTTTACAACAAGCGTGGTATTAACTGTAAGTCGGGTGAATATCCTGTTGAAACAGAAGGCGGCGCAAAAATGCCTTATTGCATGTATTTCTTCCAAGGATTTACTATCCATGCAGCATACGAAGTACCTTTATATAATTCCAGCCACGGATGTATTCGCGTTTTACCCAGCGCGGCTAAATGGTTGAATGAGCAATTCATCACCATCGGCACACGAGTCATTGTCTTGTCATACGAAGATGAAAACGGCGACGGCGATTGGCTACAACCAACAGCCTCATCCATTCAATCCAATTAAAAAATATCCCTTCTCCCCAGACGTGGGGAGAAGGTGCCCAATAGAGCGGATGAGGGGAACTGGATGAGAGGCGCTGAACCATGCAGCCCAAATTCTAAGAGGCTGTCTTACCAGCCGTATCACTCAGTGGTGCAGCGATGACTTGTAAAATACCCAGATCGCCGGATACTTTTCTAGAAACCAATACTTCAATAGTTAAATATTGCGTTAATTTTTCTTTATCATTTTGATACACGACACGGACTGGAATATTAACTTTCCATTCATTTTCTTTAAGGGTGCCAATGTTTGCTTTGCCTTCGATTTGTCCACTGACCGTCAACTTTTGAGTTTTAACTGCGTTAACATTGCCTGATTGAGCTAAAGCATCACTATAACTTTGCCACCCTTGTTCAGTAAAACAGGCTTTCAGCTCTAATAATTGCGAATCAACATTCTCACTATTGTAATCAAACGATTGCATGATCGCTTTTTCAGTCCACGAGGTTACCGTTTCTGGCGTGACTTTAGTTGCCGCTGGAATTCGATAATGGCAATCCAACACTGCAGGAGCGGCCGGTGTTGTCGGTGCGGCGGGTGTTGTTGCCGGTGCTGGCGGCGTAGTCGTCTCTGTAGACATCGGTGATGTTGTAGGCGCAGGAGCTGGCGTCACCGGAACGGCAGGAGCTATCGGTGTCGGTTGAACTGCCACAGGAGCAGCTGCAATGTCAGCATATGCTGAAGCTGATAGGGTCAATAGTAGAGAGCTCGCAAGTAATGTTTTGTTCATCGAAAATAGTCCTTAGGAAACGATTAACATCATCCTATCATGTCTGGTATGATGCGTACAACACGAAGCAGTACCTTATTGGAGGACATGAATCATGTACATAGTGACTGGTGGAGGCCAAGGAATAGGGCGTGCTTTGGCTTTCGCGCTTGCGAATCGCGATCAGACAGTTCTCATCGTCGGACGCCATGAGAAAACATTGGTCGAGACAGCAGCTCTATCTCCCAATATTGACTACCTTTGTGCTGATGTCACATCAGCTGCTGATCGAGAGCGTCTTGCACAACATGTAGCGACAACACCCTCTATTCAAGGCCTGATTCATAATGCGGGTATCATTGATCCAATTGTCCCCATCACCGACATCAGTGAAACAGCTTGGCACCATTGTCTGGCTACCAATTTAGATGCACCGTTATTTTTAACCCAATTATTCAGCGATAAATTAGCTCAAGGTCGAGTATTGCATATTGGTTCAGGTGCTGCTCATTTCCCTGTCGCAGGTTGGGCTGCTTATTGTGTTTCAAAAGCAGCACTCGCCATGTTGACCCGATGTTGGCAGCTCGAATCACGATCGATCGCATTTGCAAGCGTGATGCCGGGGATTATCGACACTCAGATGCAACAGGAAATTCGACAAGCCCAACATATGGATCCGGCGAAGCAGGATTTCTTTAAACGCCTAAAGCAATCGGAGCAGTTACTATCACCAGAGACCGTTGCGCAGTTTTTATGTTGGTTGTTGCTAGACATTGATGTGGAAGACTACGTTGCTCGTGAGTGGGATATCTATGATAAAACACATCATGCTGATTGGTTGACTGCTCCCTATGCTGTACCCGAATTTGAGTAAGGAATTGTAATGACCATCCCTTTTATTTCAACAGAAAAACATGTCGCCGAACTCACACTGCGCTGCATTCTATTGAGTGTTCTGTTAACCGTGATTTTGGCGGTATCAAATGCTTATCTTGCACTGAAATTAGGTATTTTAACCTCGGCATCGATTCCGGCAGCGATTATTTCCATGGGTGTTTTACGTTTATTTAAAAAGGCAACGATCCTTGAGAATAATGCTGTACAAACGGCTGCATCAGCAGGTGAAGCAGTGGCTGGAGGTATTGTGTATACCATCCCTGCACTCATCATCATTGAGTATTGGCACCATTTTGATTATGTCACGAATTTTTTAATTGCGGCGTCGGGTGGAATTTTAGGTGTATTGTTTTCCATTCCGTTGCGTCGAGTATTGGTCCACGACGAATCATTACAATTTCCGGAAGGTCGTGCTATTGCGGAAGTTCTGAAATCATCGTCCGAAAAAATAGGTTTAAACGATATTGTGTATGGCAGCTTAATCGGAGGAGCATTAGAGCTCTTACAAGTTGGTTTTAAGGTCGTTGCGAATGCTTGGAACTATTGGTTTACCTTTAATCGCTCAATAGCCTGTGTGGGAGCTGGATTTTCCGCCACAATGATTGGAGCAGGTTATTTAATTGGGTATGATATGGCATGCAGTATTTTTTTAGGTGCGTTCATTGCTTGGGCACTTGCTTTGCCCATCGCCAGTCACTTCTTCCCCCATTTTTTATTGCAAAATACGCCTGAACAGGCAGGTGAATTATTGTGGAATAGTGAACTTCGTTATTTAGGTATCGGTGCGATGTTATTTGCCGGAATATGGACCTTTATTAAACTCATCAAACCATTAAGCCACAGTATGCAATTATCGGTGAGTACCTTTTCAATACGCAAACAAATGAATAACAATATATCGCGTGTTGATCGCGATATTCCATTAGTATTTATTTTAATCGCGGTAGCCTTGATGGCGGCTGTATTGTTTGCTTTTTTTCAATGCATCTTTCCAATAGTCCAAGTTGGATTTAGTGCGGGATTAACAACGAGTATTGTATTTGGTTCAGTACTGTATGTCTTGATCATTGGTTTTCTCTTTTCGGTGATCACAGCCTATTTTTCGGGTATGGTGGGGGTGACTGCGAGTCCAGGAAGCTCAGTGGTTATCGCCGGTATTTTATTTACAGCCTGGCTGTTATTGTGCGTGATTTCATCGTTAGTCCCGTTACCACTCAATCAAGATCAAATTGCCTCGGCTGAAGCGATTGTGATCATCATTGCTTCCGTGATCACGGGAATTGCGGCCATTGCCAATGATAACTCGCAGGATTTAAAGGTTGGTCAATTGGTTGGTGCTACGCCCTGGAAGCAGCAAGTGATGTTATTACTCGGCGTGGTCGTGTCAGCGTTGGTGATTCCGCCGGTGATGCAAATGTTATTTGATGTCTATGGTATTGCGGGTGTAATGCCTCATGCTGGCATGGATATGGGGCAATCATTACCGGCACCCACTGCCGCATTGTTAGCAGCGGTTACCGATGCTGTATTTCGTCATAATTTACCGTGGATAATGTTGTTTGTAGGCGCTGCTATCATATTGTTATTGATGGGTAGTTATTATATTTTGCAAGGGCAACGAGCTTTTCGTTTATCTATTTTAGGGGTTGGAATCGGTATGTACCTACCTCTGACAACAACCTGCCCACTTTTTTTAGGAGGCCTCATAGCGTGGTTTGTCCAAAAACGTTTGGCGCAACATAAATTGAGCGCATCAGCTGAAAATCATCGCAAACAAATCGGCACGCGCATTGCGTGTGGATTGGTGGCAGGCTCTGCTCTGGTGGACGTGCTGCTTGCTATCCCATTCTCTGTTTTACAGAGCCCTGATGCATTGCGTTTGGCAAGTATCCATTGGGAACACACTCACGGTGTTTGGTTGAGCGGCTTAATTACCTTATTATTAGCCACATGGATCGTGCGCCGAGTGACGTCCACGCTTTAAAGTTGTCTTCTGTAAAAGACAAAAATACTGTAAGGTCTCTCAGGACTATCTCCCAATCGATTCAATTTTTTTCTGGCTTTCTAGCAATTTTTGTTTCGCATGTTGTGCTTGAGTTAATTTTTCCTGCATTGCGGTGATGATGTCTGCAGGTGCCTTGTTTGTGAATGTTGGATTATTAAGTTTGCTTTCGGCGTAATCAATATCCTTCTCTAATTTGCCTAACTCTTTTGCCAATCGGTTTAACTCGGCTTCTTTGTCAATGAGATCGGCAATCGGGATGTGTAATTCCAGATCACCGACAACGGCTGATGCGGATACAGGTATGTCTTCGTTGATATTTAACGTTTGAATGTGTGTTAATTTACTTAATACCATCAACGTTTGTTGATATTTATCTAATCGTTCCTGTTGTGTTTTGGGGATATGTCGTAAGATCAGTGGGATTTGTTTGGATGGACTGATTGACATTTCACTCCGAATGGTGCGAATCGCTTGCACGATCTTTTTTAACCAATCAAATTCATCTTCGATTGTCGCATTGATAAACTGCTCTTCAATCTGTGGATAATGACTGAGCATGATCGTTTCTGAGTTCTCACTGGTGAGCTTCGTCATTTGTTGCCAAATTGCTTCAGTAATAAACGGCATAATGGGATGTAATAACTTCAGTACACGTGTCAGAACATGAATCAAGGTGCGGCGTGTTCCACGCTTCATGGGTGCGCGTGCGTCATCATCATATAAGACGGTTTTGGATAATTCTAAATACCAATCACAGTATTCGTGCCAGACAAATTCATATAATGTGTTTGCAAGCAAATCAAATCGATATTGAGCAATGTGTTGATGGCATCGGTCAATGGTGCGTTGTAAAAGAGATAAAATCCATTGATCTGCTGGGCTATATTGGAATGCACCATCATCAAATTCAACGCCTTCCTCAACCGTGCTCATTAATACGAATCGTGCTGCATTCCAAAGCTTATTACAGAAGTTACGATAGCCCTCAACGCGATTGAGATCAAACCGCACTTGTCGGGCATTGGAAGCTAATGAGCAATAGGTAAAACGCAACGCATCGGTACCAAACGCCGGGATACCGTCTGGATATTGTTTGCGTGTGGCTTTCGTAATTTGTTCGCGTGCTGAGTTTAGCATCAAATTGCTAGTGCGTTTTTCCAATAGATCATTGAGAGTAATGCCGTCAATGATATCAATGGGATCGAGCACATTGCCTTTTGATTTGGACATTTTCTTCCCTTCGTTATCACAAATCAGCCCTGTGATAACAACGTCTTTAAAGGGGATTTTTCCGGTGAATTTCAAGCCCATCATGATCATACGTGCGACCCAGAAAAAGATAATATCAAACCCGGTAAACAGCACGCTGGTGGGATAAAATGTTTCAAGATCCGGTGTACGTTCAGGCCAGCCCAATGTCGAAAATGGCCAAAGGGCAGATGAAAACCAGGTGTCTAAGACATCTTCATCTTGTTTTAGCTGTACTGTCGGGTCTAATTTATATTTAAACCGAACATCATTTTCACTGTAACCAACATAGATATGCCCATGGCTATCATACCAAGCGGGAATGCGATGTCCCCACCAAAGTTGGCGACTGATACACCAATCCTCGATGTTTTCCATCCACTGGAAATACGTTTTACTCCAATTATCAGGAATAAAACGAATCTCACCTTTTTTCACAGCATCAATCGCGGGTTTTGCTAAGGGCTTTGTTTTGACATACCACTGATCGGTCAGTAATGGTTCAATAATCACATTAGATTTTTCGCCCCGAGGGATTTTAATTTTATAGGGCTCAGTTTTGGCTAATAAATCGGCTTCTTGCAGATCATGAATGATTTGTTCGCGGGCAATAAATCGGTCAATGGCTTGATATTTAATGGGCGCATTTTTATTAATAGTCCCTTTTTTAGTAAAAATATTGATGAGTGGTAGATCATGGCGCTTACCGATTTCATAATCATTAAAATCATGGGCCGGTGTGATTTTCACACAGCCACTCCCAAATTCCTGTTCGACATAATCGTCAGCGATGATGGGAATAGTGCGATCACAAAGAGGAAGGTGAACATGCTGGCCAATTAAATGCTGATAGCGCGGATCCTGTGGATTAACTGCCACGGCTGTATCACCGAGTAAGGTTTCAGGACGTGTCGTTGCCACGATGAGTGCTTCAGTGGAGTCGACGATAGGGTAGCGGATATGCCACAAAAACCCATCTTCTTCTTCTGAATTGACTTCTAAATCGGAAATGGCCGTACCTAATTTAGGATCCCAGTTGACCAAACGTGTACCACGGTAAATCAATCCCTCTTCATAAAGTTGAATAAACACCTTTTGCACCGCAGCAGAGAGGCCTTCGTCCATGGTAAATCGTTCACGCGACCAGTCAGGAGAGGAACCCATGCGGCGCATTTGGCTGGTGATTTGTCCACCGGACTCTTCTTTCCATGCCCAGATACGCTCTAAAAAATCGTGACGGGTCATGTCTTTGCGAGATAACCCTTGTTGATCAAGCTGTCCCTCGACAATTAATTGAGTAGAAATACCCGCATGATCGGTTCCGGGTTGCCATAGAGTACGATCTCCCATCATGCGTTTGTAGCGAATTAAAATATCAATCAGGGTATGTTGAAAACCATGGCCCATATGCAAACTACCCGTCACATTGGGCGGCGGGAGCATGATACAAAACGGTTTACCATCACCATGAGGCTCAAAGTATCGATGATTTTCCCATTGCTTATAACACGCTTCTTCGATTGCTTGAGGAGAGTACGTCTTTTCCATGGTATGAACCCGTGCTGATGAAAGGTGCGCAGTATACCACTTTTGTTGATATTTCTGAATAAGTCTTGCGTAAGTTCGGATCTCAAACTACTGCTAACCTTTTCCAAACCCCCTAGAGTGAGATTCCTCGATATGATTTTGTTTTTCAATCAGTGCTTCAACTTTTTTTTCTACCTTCATATGATGATCGTTCAGGCGCTCGTTAGCATATTGATCAGCAAGATGGCCATAAATATCTTGTTCAGCTTGTTTCTTCTTAAAAAAACCAGACGATACAGTGGGTTTGATGATTCTGGTATAATCGTTACTGCGTTCAAACGCGGGTTGAAAACCTAATTCAGTATTGAGGCTTTGGCGAATATCATTCCATAATATATCTGAGTTGCTACCGTGATGAGAATATTTGAGTTCGATTTGATTTAACCCTTGTCTAACTAATTTTTTAATATCGGTTTGAGGCTCACAGGATTGCAACTTTTGAATCAATGTTCCAAGCTGTTTAAGCTGAAACTGCAACTCTTCACGTGTTGTCTCAAGCCGTTTTGTTTGTTCTTCTTTAATCGTGCTGATGAAGTAGTCGAACAAAGAGACTGTTTGATTTTTCTTAGGATCTGTAAATTGCAATGTTTCTGCTTCTGCGCGAGTTAACACCGCTTTTTCTTCACAAGGCTTATTGGCCATCTCAAAATCAGGAGGCATGTAGTCTCGAGGTGAATGCTTATGATTTGCCGGTACCGCATCAATTTTGTCTGCTTGTGTGTAGTAATCCGATAATTTTTCGCATAATGCTCGTTGCCTTAGCTTTAAGTCAATTTCGTTTTCGTCGTGTATCTTCACGTCTGGAGACGAAGTAGTCGCTTTGTGTTGTCCCAACTTACCTTTCGCGTCCATTGCCTGATAACTATCATCAAATGTTACTGTATTCGGCGAAGTCTTACCGGATTTCACATTGCTTTTAGGATCTTTTTCTCCAGGCATGATAACCACCATTTAGTTTAAAAAATAATCTAATATGGTAAGTATAGATCATAAAAACAAAAATGGGTATCTCCCCAGCACGTCATGAAAGCGGCGTAGCCAATGATAAGCGGATCGAATGAAGTATCTATAATTTTTTAAATTGATTTGTTTTTTCGATGGTCGGCTGCCAGATAGGTATACATCGTTGGCACCACAAATAAAGTAAACCCCGTACCTAACAGCAGGCCACAAGAGATAACCAGTCCAATATCAAATCGACTGACAGCGCCTGCACCTGTTGCGATTAATAAGGGCAATACTCCGAACACCATAGCGGCTGTTGTCATGAGAATGGGACGTAGCCGAATAGCAGCTGCTTCCTCAACTGCCGCGCGGCGATCTAGATTTTTCTCGCGCTGTAAGTGATTCGCAAAATCAACAATGAGGATGCCGTGTTTACTGATTAATCCAATCAGTGTAATTAACCCCACCTGCGTATAGATATTGATGCTCGCTGCGCCTAAATTGAGCGGAATGAGCGCGCCACAGATGGACATTGGCACACTAATGAGAATGATCAAGGGATCACGGAAACTTTCATATTGCGCGGCTAAGACTAAGAAAATTACAATAATGGCCAAAAAGAAAGCGACGATCAATGTGCTTCCTTCCTGGACGAATTGCCGAGATTGTCCACTGAAATCATACGCAAATCCTTTGGGAAGTAACTCATTGGCTTGATCTTGTAAAAATTTCAAGCCTTGCCCCAAAGTATATCCCGGCAGCATGATGCCCTGAATGGTTGCTGAGTTTAATTGTTGAAAATGCGTTTGCGCATTCGGACGTACCGTTTCTTTGAGCTCGATAATCGTGGATAACGGAGCCATTTGATTGCTCTCTGTTCGAAGATAAATATTCCCTAATTGCTTAGGCAGCTCTCGATAACGTCGATCCAGTTGAGGAATGACTTTATAACTACGTCCTTGCATATCAAAAAAGTTAACATAGCCGCCTGACAAAGCGCTGCTCAGGCTACTGCCAATCGTTTTCATATCTAATCCCAGATCAGCTGCTTTTGATCGGTTGATGCTTAATTCAATCTCGGGGTGATTGTATTTAAGACCATTGTCTAAATACATGAATAATCCACTGTGTCGTGCTCTATCCAAGATTTTGTTCGAGACGTCCAGTAAACTTTGATAATCGCTCGTTGATTTAATAACAAATTGTACGGGTGTACCACCGCCACCGCCGGGGAGGGCTGGAGGAATGACAGCATAAGATTTCAGTCCTGCGACTAAATCGAGTTTATCTTGCAGGGGTTGTTTTAACGCAAATTGGCTTTTTGAGCGTTTATCCCAGGGTTTCAACACGACGCCTGAGTTCGGGGAGCCTGAATTGATGGTAAAATAGTGGTCTGTTTCCGGAAAACTTTGGTAAATTTTGTCAAATTCCTTGGTGAATGCTTCGACGTAATTAAGACTTGCTGATTCAGGTGCCGAGCTGACCACAAAAAAGAATCCCTCATCTTCTTCGGGGGCAGTTTCCTGAGCTGTGTGATTGTACAAATAAGGCAACATACACAATACCACTGCCGCGAACACCAGCATAATCACGCGAGTATCCAATAAGCTGTGTAAGACATGCTGGTAACGATCTTTAAGCGAATTAAAAAAATCATCCAAAAATCGGACAAATTTGCCCTTACCAACATCAATAGATAAAATTTTTGAACACATCATCGGCGATAACGTCAAAGCGATTACGCCAGAAATAATCACAGAGCTCGCTAATGTGAATGCAAATTCTTTGAATAAAGCTCCTGTTAAGCCGCTCATAAAACCAATCGGTGCATAAACTGCTGCCAAGGTAATTGTCATGGCAATGATGGGTGTACCTATCTCTCTTGCGCCGATCAAGGCTGCCTGTATCGGTTTTTGCCCAGACTCAATGTGCCGATGAATATTTTCCACGACGACAATCGCATCATCGACCACCAGACCAATAGCAAGTACAAAAGCTAATAGAGTCAATAAGTTAATAGAGTATCCTAAAAATAAGATAAACGTACACACACCAACTAACGAGAGCGGGATTGTGACAATCGGAATCAAGACGGAACGCATCGAACCTAAAAACAGATAGATTACCACGATCACAATGAGTGCTGCCTCGATGATGGTAATTAACACCTCTTTAATGGAAGCACGGATATAATCAGTGGCATCATAAACGATAGTGCCCAGCAAGGAAGGGGGGAATTGCTGTTGAACGGTTGGGAAGACATCACGCACATTGTGAATCACAGTCAATGGATTGGCTGTTGGCGTGGGGGTTATTGCTAAAAAAATTGCCTTTTTACCATCAAATCGCACCGAAGAATCATAGTTTTCTGAGCCTAATTCGATTTTCGCAATATCTCTCAAGTGAATAGTAGCGTGCTTATTGGTTCGCACGATAAGGCGGTTAAATTCGTCTTTCGTATTCATATTGGTTTTCGCATGAATATTGACCGCGACATACTCGCCTTTGGTACTGCCCGCAGCGGTGAGATAGTTATTACGTGCCAGTACCTCAAACACATCAGCTGGTGTGACATGAGTCGCTGCCATTTTGACGGGATCGAGAAAGACGCGCATGGAATAGGTTTGTCCACCTAAAATATCCACCTGTGCTACACCATCAACCGTTTGTAATTGAGGCTGCACGACACGGATCGCATAATCCGTGATTTGCTGTGGCGTCATGGCCTTACTGTCCAAACTGATGTACATCAATGCGGTGGATGTATCTGATTTTTTGATGATAATGGGCTGTTGCGCTTCAGGTGGAAGTAAGTTTTTAGTCTGCTGAACCTTACTCATGACGTCGGTGAACGCGATTTGCGGGTCATAATTTAACTTAATCGTTAAAGTAATCGTGCTCAGTCCAGAAACACTGCTCGAGGTCATGTAATCAATCCCCTCCGCACTAGCAACCGCTGCCTCCAAGGGTGTTGTAATGAAGCCCGCGATTAAATTTGCATCAGCCCCCGGGTAGCTTGTAGTTACCGTGATGACCGTATTATCCATGCGCGGAAATTGGCGAATGGGAAGCTTGGTTAACGCATTGAGTCCAAAAAATAAAATCAGCAGGCTAACGACAGAGGCCAATACAGGACGTTTGATAAACAGATCAGTGAATGCCATGGATTTTATTGCCCCAATTCCTCAATATTTACATCAGGAAGTTTAACATCATTATTAATGTTAACCCGTGTACCATCCTGGAGTTTGAGTTCTCCTGCTGCAACAATCATTTGGCCTGCACGTAGGCCGTTTTTAATCACAGTATAATTGCCTTGTTGATCGCCTATGGTTACAAATACTCGTTTGACAGTCAGGATGTCCTGCCCTTTTTTATCTTGTTTACCGTCTTTATTTTTCTCAATGATAAACACCGAATCACCATACATTGTATAAGAAATCGCAGTACTGGGTACGACCACAACATCCGGTATGGCGGGCTGATCGACTTCAATGGCAGCAAACATACCTGGGACAAAACTAAATTGAGTAATATTATTGGCTTTATTCATGTCGCTATTACAGCTAATTTGCACTTTATTCTCTGCATTCAGTTTTTTAACACTGACTAAATTGGGATGATTGAGATCCTGAAGCTCGTTACTTGGGCAATTAGGTAACGTCGCCTGTACTTCGATGGTGTGAGTGTTAGAGTCAATTTTTGAGTTAATGGCCGTAATATGACCTTCAAACAAAATGCCGGGATATTGTTCAACCGAGAACGTGATTTGTTGATCCAGATGCAGCCGTTCCAATACCTGTTCGGGTAAATAAAATTGTAAGAAAATAGGGTCCATGGATTGCAGGGCGACAATACCTGTTTGACCCGGTTGAATGTATTGTCCTAAATTAATTTGCCGAATACCCAAAACACCTGAAAATGGAGCAATAATGTGTTTTTGATTAATGGTTGCCTGTGTTTTTTCAACGTCGGCTTCGGCTTCCAATAATTTAGCCTTGGCTTCATCGACACTGGATGTTGCCGTTGCATTGCGTTTGAGTAGATCAATTTGGCGTTGATAGTTGGTTTTTTGCAATGACAAATTAGCCTGATTATATTTTAATGTGGCTTGATCAACACTATCATCAATATCAATCAGAGCACTGTCTTTTGTCACAAATTGTCCTGAGTTAAAGTGAATCGCGGTCACTTTACCCCCAGTTTGTGAATTCACATCCACACCATTAATGGCTACGAAATTACCCACAGCCGAAATATAAGGCTTCCAATGTTTGTTTTGTGCAACAGCGGAGGCTACCGTAATGGCAGGTGGCACATAGTGTGAAAACAAATAGCTGACTAAAATGCTTTTTATTAAATTAAAAGCTACGATGCCGCCAAACACAATAGCTAAGGCAACCAGCATCACTTTCATGCGTTTATTCATCGGCAATCTCAGATGTCATTTGAGTGGTATTTTAAGGATACTACCATAAAGATCAACAACTACCTCAATCAGCACAGTATTTTTTATATGTGCAACCGATATGATTTTCAGGTCCGTCGCTGTGCTCCTCGCAACGACGGACCTAAAAATCATACCGTACAGAGTCGCTTCATAAGCAGATCGAATGAAGTATCTATCATTAAAAATCAAATCCGCCTTGACCTCAAGGTTTTGCGTAAGTCCTGAAAATCTGAGCATTAGCTTGGCGAATAATAATGATAGATACTTAATTCGATCCACTTAAAAACCATATTGATTAAATTAAGAACTATGGTATAATCTCCATCTCATCTGTTTGAGGCTAATATTGTGACATTAAAATCATTACTATTTCTGGGCTGTCTTAGTTTAAGCACCGCTCTGTTCGCTGCTGAAAACCACCACGTTTATCCTGTTGCAGATGGAACTGACACGCAACCCACCGCCAATGGCGTGAAGTGGCCTGGCTATTGCGAAATAGAAGTGATTAACGATAGTTACACCAACGTCCGCGTGTACGGCATGTTTGATGATGGTACGATGTTACCGCCGTTCAACATCTATACCTATGAATACCCTCATTATATTTCACTGTTTTATTACGGATATTGTCATGCCGGCATGGAAATATACATCGACACCTTGGGTGGTTATCGAGTTTATGCAGGATACACACCGACGAATAGCTCGCTTCATCTGATACCTTATATGGGCGCGAGTAAGCCTAAGGTTGAATTGACATCAAAGTGATTTGACGAGCTACCCCGATCGTATGATAATCTTGCCCATCTGTGTCTATGTTCAAGAGAGAATACCATGCTGAAAAAAATCAAAATAAGCCTGCTGGTTGCGATTGTTTTAACACTCAATGCATGCGGCTCAACGGCTGTGCGGGAAAGTACAGGCGAATACTTAGATAGCGCCGCAGTGACTGCCAAGGTGAAGGCAAGATTGGTGGATGCCTTGGGATCCAATGCCTTTGCAATTAAGGTTAAAACTTATAAAGATGAAGTGCAATTAAGTGGTTTTGTGAATTCAGATCGCATCAAAAGCCAAGCTGGTGTTATTGCTGATAATACTGCGGGTGTCGTCGACGTTCGCAACGATCTGATTGTTAAATCAAGGAAATAATCCATGTTTAAGCACGATAGTACGCTTGCAGCATTTGATCCTGAGTTATGGCGGGCGATTGAATTAGAAAGCCAGCGCCAAGAAGATCACATTGAATTGATCGCTTCCGAAAATTACGTGAGTCCCTGTGTGTTACAGGCTCAAGGGTCTATTTTGACCAATAAATACGCAGAAGGCTATCCAAACAAGCGATATTATGGTGGCTGTGAGTTCGTTGATATGGCGGAAGAGCTCGCAATTGCCCGCGCAAAAGAATTATTTAAAGCAGATTATGTGAATGTTCAACCCCATTCAGGTTCACAAGCCAATGCAGCAGTACTCATGGCGCTGCTCAATCCAGGCGATTTAATTCTGGGATTAGCCTTGCCCCATGGAGGGCATTTAACGCATGGTTCTACAGTGAATTTTTCGGGGAAATTATATCAGTCGATTCAATATGGGCTTAATGAAACAACGGGATTAATCGACTATGATGCGATGGAAGAACAAGCCCTATTGCATCGACCCAAATTGATCATTGCCGGGTTTTCTGCTTATTCACAACACGTGGATTGGGCACGATTTCGGGCGGTTGCGGATAAAATTGGGGCCTATTTGATGGCCGATATGGCGCATGTCGCAGGTCTTGTGGCCGTTGGTTTGTCGCCTTCGCCGATTCCTTATGCTGATGTGGTGACAACAACCACACATAAAACATTACGTGGTCCGCGTGGCGGGATGATTTTGGCCAAGGCAAATGAAATCATTGAAAAAAAATTGAATTCAGCGGTATTTCCAGGGACACAGGGCGGTCCATTGATGCATGTCATTGCGGCGAAAGCTGTCGCGTTTTTGGAAGCCTTACAACCCGCATTCAAAACGTATCAACAACAGGTTTTGACGAATGCAAAAACAATGGCCAAGGTACTGACGGAGCGGGGATATCGTATTGTTTCAGGTGGGACGGAAAATCACTTAATGCTGGTGGATTTAATTGATAAACAGATCACGGGCAAAGAGGGTGACGCGGCCTTGAGTCTGGCGAATATTACTGTGAATAAAAACACCGTGCCGAATGATCCGCGTTCACCTTTTGTGACCAGTGGTTTACGTTTAGGTACGCCAGCGGTTACGACGCGTGGATTTAAAGAAGCGGAAATTACGCAGTTAACCCATTGGATTGCCGATGTATTAGCAAATCATCAGGATGAAAAAACGATTCAACATGTGAAACAATGCGTGCTACGGTTGTGCCGCGATTTCCCGGTGTATCAGGTGATGGACTAAATCATGTATTGCCCATTTTGTCATGCCAATGATACGAAAGTAATCGACTCACGTTTGATTGCTGAGGGCGCGCAAGTACGCAGACGCCGCCAATGTTTGTTATGTCATGAGCGATTTACAACATTTGAAACGGCTGAATTGATTATTCCTATGATTATTAAGCGAGATGGGCGTCGTGAAGTGTTTCAAATTGAGAATTTACGCGCAGGGATGTTACGTGCACTGGAAAAACGTCCGGTTGGTGCGGATGCATTGGAAGAGGCGGTTGTCGCCATTATGCAAAAAATTAGGCGCACGGGCGAGCGTGAGATTGATTCGCAGCAAGTGGGTGAGTGGGTCATGGAGCAATTGTATCGGCTAGATCATATTGCTTATGTTCGTTTTGCGTCGGTGTATAAACGGTTTCAAGACGTCAGTGAATTTAGACAGGCGCTTGATCAAATGAATGATGAATAGATAGGTTTAATGTGACTAATCAAACAATCGGTGGTAAGCGTCGAGCAAGAAAGCTTGCTTTACAATCCCTCTATCAATGGCTGATGTCGGGTGCAGAGTTATTTGAAATCGAAGCTCAATTTCGTGTTGCCAATAACATGGAGAAAGTTGATACGGATTATTATTGTCGCATACTGCATGGCGTGCCCACGCGTCTTCATGAGATTGAAGCGGCATTCGCGCCGTTATTAGATCGACCGGTGGACAGCCTCAATCCCATTGAATTGACCATTTTACGTATGTGTACGTTTGAATTATTAGATTGTTTAGAGACACCATATCGCGTTATCCTGGATGAATCCGTGTCACTTGCAAAAGAGTTCGGCTCACAAGATGGACATCGCTACGTCAACGGTGTCCTACACAATTTAGCCCAACGCGTACGACATATTGAAGTGAACGATTTAAAGTAGATTTGGCCTTGGCCCATAGCCGTCAGGCTAAGGATTTAACTCCTACGTACCATGGACAAGCCTCGGTACGTAGAAAAATAGTTGAATGTCAAAAAATTAGTCAGTTGACAAAGCACCACCTCTAACATAGGGTCTAATCACCATGAGCATCATCACAACAATAAAAAAGCTCACCACAACATGGTTCCACTGGCAACCATCACTTGCCGATGAGCGATCCGAAGGTCTACCCACGCGACAAAGTTTACAAAAAGTATGGCAAGATCCCATTTATTTTCTAGCATTTGGATTCGGCAGTGGGCTAGCTAAAAAAGCACCTGGAACTTGGGGTACGGTGGCTGCTATTCCTGTTTACCTATTGATTGCGCCTACGAAACCTGGTGTTTATTTAACATTAACGTTGCTCGCGTTTATATTGGGAGTGGTGATTTGTAATCAGGTGTCGCGTGGCTTAGGTGTCAATGATTACAAAGGGATTGTTTGGGATGAAATTGTGGGCTATTTGCTCACCATGTCCTTCGCACCGATTGGCTTTGGCTGGATGTTAGCTGGATTTTTGTTATTTCGTTTATTTGATATTTGGAAACCTCAGCCCATTCGTTGGATTGATCAACGTGTCAAAGGAGGGCTCGGTGTCATGTTAGATGATGTGCTCGCAGCCATTCCTGCCTGGTTATTACTACGATTACTGATTTGGGTATTTGAATCATGAATGCAAATCACAAAGAGCTGATTAGTATGGGGTTAACTATCGCCATTGTGGCGATGGCGTTGTTTATCATTCATCGCTTTATTCCATCCTTGGTTTGGGCGTCCATCATTGTGGTTGCGACTTATCCTACTTATCGGCGTTGGCGACGATTATTTGGGACATGGCACAATACCTCAGCCTTTTTATTCACTATGATTTTGGCGTTGCTATTGCTTCTTCCCTTAAGTTGGCTTATTTCAATTTTAGTGAAGGAATCTCAATTATTTATCACCTATGTTCAGCATATTAATCAGACCGGCGGCGAAGCACCGACCTTCGTGCAAGAGCTGCCAATTATTGGCAATGATTTAGTTTCTTATTGGGATCAACATATTGGTCAACCCGGTAATGTTAAAACATTTTTGTCTAGCTTTCATCTGTCACTCACGCCAACCAGCTATTACATCAAATCTGTAGGGGGCAATTTATTGCATCGTGGCGTGCAGGTTGGTTTTACTTTGTTAAGCCTATTCTTTTTATATCGAGACGGTGATGCTTTGTTTCTACAAATTAATCACATCGGTAAATTTTGTTTAGGCGATCGCTGGTTTCGCTATGCAGATAAATTGCCCGCGGCACTGCGTGCTACGGTGAATGGAACGATTGCGGTGGGTGCTGGCGTGGGTGTCCTCATGGGGGTTTGTTATGGATTGATTGGTTTTCCAGCGCCGACCTTAATGGGGTTTGTGACCGCGTTCTCCGCTATGATTCCGTTTGTTGTACCCATTGCTTTTGGAATTGTTGCCCTCATATTAATGTTTAATGGGAGTATGATCGCTGCGATTGTCGTCGTGGTGTGGGGAACCCTCGTGATGTTTATTGCGGATCATTTTATTAAGCCCGTGCTGATTGGTGGCGCGATTCAGCTACCTTTTTTGGCGGTGCTCTTTGGAATTTTAGGTGGTGTAGAAACATTAGGATTATTGGGTTTATTTGTAGGTCCCATCATCATGGTTTTATTTGTCACACTCTGGTACGAATCACAAGGATTTGATCATGAGCGACACAATAAATCAAAATATAGACAAGCATAGCGCCATTTGACCCGTTGAGGAGTGACTGTGGAACAATATCGTGGTACAACCATCCTGTCTGTTAGGCGGGGAAATAAAGTGGTGATCGGCGGGGATGGTCAAGCAACGCTTGGCAACACCGTCATGAAAAGTAACGTACGCAAGGTCAGACGGTTATACAAAGATAAAGTCATTGCCGGATTTGCGGGTGGTACGGCGGATGCGTTTACATTATTTGAGCGTTTTGAGAGTAAATTAGAATTACACCAAGGGCATCTCGTTCGTGCAGCGGTAGAGCTTGCCAAAGATTGGCGAACCGATCGGTTGTTGCGACGCTTGGAAGCTGTGTTAGCGGTTGCTGATAGAAAATCATCATTGATTATCAGCGGTAATGGCGATGTTATTGAGCCTGAGTTTGGTTTGATGGCCATTGGTTCTGGCGGCCCCTTTGCACAGTCAGCCGCACGAGCATTATTGGAAAATACGAAATTGAGCGCGGAAGAAATCGTACGAAAAAGCTTAACGATTGCCGGTGATATCTGTATTTATACGAACCATAATTTAACCATAGAAGAGTTGGATAGTGACAGTGAATAAATCAAAAAATTTGATGACTCCACGCGAGATTGTTGAAGAGTTAGATAAGCATATTATTGGCCAATACGAAGCCAAACGTGCAGTGGCTATTGCCTTGCGTAATCGTTGGCGGCGGATGCAGATTGACAATGTCGATCTGCGTAATGAAATCATGCCTAAAAATATTTTGATGATTGGGCCGACTGGTGTTGGTAAAACAGAAATTGCGAGACGGTTAGCGAAATTGGTTGATGCGCCATTTTTAAAAGTTGAAGCCACTAAATTCACCGAAATTGGTTATGTCGGCCGCGATGTTGACTCGATCATTCGTGATTTAGCGGATATTGCGATCAAGCAAGAGCGTGAATTGGCGATGAAACGGGTTCAACATCCTGCCGAAGAAGCTGCCGAAGAGCGTATTTTAGATATTTTGCTGCCACCAGTACGTGGCAATATCGATCCAACGGAAAAAGATACCTCAACGCGACAAACGTTTCGTAAGCAATTGCGTGAGGGGATTTTAGATGATCAAGAAATCGAAATTGATGTCGCTGTTGCTCCCGTCGGCGTGGAAATCATGGCACCTCCTGGCATGGAAGAGATGACCAGCCAATTGCAATCAATGTTTCAGCAGGTAGGGACCAGTCGTACCAAAACGCGCAAACTCACCATTAAAAAAGCATTAAAAATTTTAAGTGAAGAAGAGGCTAGCAAACTGATTAACGAAGAGGATATTAAAACGCACGCCATTGAAAGCATTGAGCAAAATGGTATCGTCTTCATTGATGAAATCGATAAAGTTGCCAAACGAGCTGAACATGGTGCTGATGTATCGCGAGAAGGGGTACAACGTGATTTATTACCATTGCTGGAAGGTTCAACGATATCAACGAAATATGGGATGATTAAATCCGATCATATCCTGTTTATTGCATCGGGCGCATTCCAAGTCGCTAAGCCCTCCGATTTAATTGCCGAGTTACAAGGTCGATTACCGATACGGGTGGAGTTATCTGCATTAACTGCGGATGATTTTATTCGCATCTTAACCGAACCGTTTGCCTCCCTCACTGAGCAATACATCGCATTAATGGCCACAGAGGGATTACAATTAGAGTTCGATGATTCTGGTATCCGCCGTATTGCCGAAGTAGCATGGCAGGTCAACGAACGAACCGAAAACATCGGCGCACGTCGTTTATACACCGTCATGGAGCGCTTACTCGAGGTCGTATCGTTCGAAGCCACCGATCGTTCGGGCGAACAAGTGCTAGTGGACAAAGATTACGTCAACAAACACCTCGGTAAATTATTGATGGACGAGGATCTAGCAAGATATATTTTATAATCCTTTCTCCCAAAGAAGCACGTCATGTCGAGTACCGCGAGACATCTCCTGGATATGGCGTTGTGCCAATGTCGGAGATCCCTCACTGTGTTCGGGATGGCGTGCGTCTTGAAGGGACAAACTTATCCATACCCCCCCTTGACACACCCCTCATCCATTGTGGATGATAATGAGACGGAACATGCTGTTCAATGTTTCTTTGTTGCTTTACAGGCGATATAAAAACAATAAAGGAGTATGAATGATGACAACGACATTCCTGGCTACAGTGATAGGTTGGTACATGGTTTTGTTTGGTTTGTTAATGCTGACTAAGCAAGAGCAAATGAAGTCCGTGTTGGCTGATGTGGTGGCTCACAAAGGTCATTTTTTTATATTAGCATTCATCACCTTTCTGATCGGTTTATTATTAGTGGTTGGCCATAACATCTGGATAGCAAGCTGGCCTGTCAGCATCACAATTTTCAGCTGGTTGTTATTCATCGGCGGCTTGGGACGGCTATTTTTTCTACCCGAAGCCACTAAAATGGCAGGTTCATTTATAAAAAGTCCAAAAGGATTGAATGTATTCGGAATTTTTTGCCTGATTTTCGGAGTCTATTTACTAGCACATGTGTACTATTTGTAAATCATTTTTGTCGTGTGTGAAATTTTAAAATTTAGGTTGGGCCTTGGCCCAACCTATTACGAGAGTATTGATTATTGCTTTAGGTCGTGTTTTGAATCGGCTGTGGGTGGGGAGGAGGTCCGGTTTGGTGACTCATTTTTGTGTAGTCCGAACTTGCTCATGCTAGTCGTTATGCCCGCTTCATGGGCTTTCGCCGCTTTATCTTCAACGACTTCTTCTTTTATTTTAAACACCACTTGAGCTGCTATGCCCTCGGAAAATTGCTTGATATCTTCAGTTATGGATGTAAATTTTGCTTTTGGTCCATCGTCGACTTCTGGTTTTAATGTAGCCAATGGATTTACGGAGTGAAATGTATAAGGCTGATGCTTTGTGTCAAAGTTCAGTACGGTGATCATCTCATCCATGAATGTCTCTTCTTCTTTTGGATAGGATATCTCGTTATCTGCATTATTACCTAGGCCTTGTAATCGAACGACCGCATCAGATACTAATTTTTGGTTTTGAGTAGTCGGTTTTAATCGATCAAATTTTTCGCTTTTACAGTTCTCTATTTGAGCTAATTCGTCAGCAAGCGCTTGTATTTTAGGTGAAATTTTCTCTTTTCTGAATGATTCTATCGCATTTGCAGGGATTGACTGCCCAATTTTACGAAATTCCACATTAAACTTAGATAACTGCTGATCAATCTTGTGATATTCGTTTGTTATTCGTTTGATTTCCTCTTTAACATCTTCCACCGAAATTCGAATTTTTGGAGGTTTTGGTGTGTTTTTGACGGTTGTAGCCACGTCTTGAATCGATACAATACCTATGTCGTTGTAGGCGAAAATCATTTCTTGCGACAGCAATAATCGCTCCTGTCCCTCTACAGTTCTATCGTTCAATATTTTGGTAATATTGATTTCAAGAAAAGCACATTCGGATTGAAAATTTTTATTTTTTGCATCATCTCGTTCTACTAATTCTAATTGTTTATCAACACAATCAAGAATGTGTTCGATAACTGTCTTCTTCTCTTCTTTTTCTGAATTTGCAGAGAATTCTTCTTGCAGTGCTATTTGACGTGATATTTTTGGCAGATCCGTATACTTTTTTTGTTTGTCTTGGAGATCGCGACGTATGTTCGTCAACATATCTTTAAATGCATCGTTTGTAACTGAGAACTGTGACCAGCGTGCATTGGTGTCATGTTCAAATTCATTGAAATCTTGAATTTCGGATTGATAGGGGTGCGGTTCGCTCAATCTGACTGATCGGGCATCAACGGTGGCGATATCGGCTAGTCTTTCTTCCTTCTCAGGTGCAGTAGCAGCTTGTTTTTTTTCTGCCTTGTCCTTAATCATCTTTATTGTTTCTGTGAAAAAATCACTTTTTTGCAGGTGACGTATTTCCATAATTGTTCTATCTGCTTTATCTGCGAAGGAAAACATTCTTGAAAGCCAGCGGCTATCATATGTTGCTACCGCATTTTTTAACTGTGTATCGTCACCAGTGTTCAGGTAATCGTCAATTGCATTCAAAATTGCTATTTTTTCATCTTTTTTCCGATTATTTTTATGGGCGTCTTTATACTGGGCAATATGGTTTTGTATAGGTGTAATGATATCTTGTGTTAATTGTTCTGCCGTTCGATTGTCTTGTTGGTCTTTGTGTTTATTATTTAATGCCATACGTTCTTTTATTTTTTCAAATAAATTGATAAATTTTATGTTGATTGTTATATGAAAATTTGGGCTGTCAGGTTTTTTTGTTGCTGAATCAAAATCCTGCTGAGCCATTTTAAATAGATCAATGAGTTTCTCTGAGGTTAATTTTATCCTTGGCGTTCTGATTTTACTGATGTAAGTTTTATCATTAAACAGCTCAGGAGCCCAGCTCTTCATTGCGTTGATATCGGTAAATTTATAAACACGTTTATACTCATTTTTTCCATCTGAATACACCAGCTCGTTTGTCTTATGGTTTATAAAATATCCTTTCACTCCAGGCACTAATCCACCGAGATAAAGATTAAGTCCCGAATTAAAATATTCCATAACTGCTTGTTCGTTTCTATTCCAAGCATTCTCTGCTAAGTTCTTTATATTCCCAGCATCTGTGTTTAATACTCGAGTTAAGTCATTAAATTTTTTTTGATTGTCTTTTTGATTGTCTGTAAGTGTAGACGATTCGGGTAATTGCTCGGGCCAGTCTGCAGCCTTGCCTATCTCCACGTCAAGAGCTATTGTCTTACTCATATAACCAGCAAGTTGCAGATCTTTTTTTAGCGAAAAATTGCTCCAATAAACTCGGCTAAAATAAAGATTAATCCCTGAGTCTATGAAAAGATTAATGCGTTGAACGACGTGATCGCTTGTGCGATTTTGAGTCATGATAATCTCCAAATGCATGGTTTGTATATTAGAATATATAGTACTTGGTTTGTAAAAAGTCAAATTGATTAAAAAAGTCCAGGTCTATGTGGTACTGTTTGAGGAGATGATTGTTTATCTGATGTCAAATGCCTGTCGTGTTTGTTTTTATTACGCAGCTGAATGAGGTCATTGTGTAATTGTTGGTTGCTCTGATGTGCAGAGTAATCATGAGCCAAGTTGTTTAAATCGTCCAATGAGACTTGGTTTATTTCTTTGATTGTATTGAATAACGTTTCACGATTATCCAATGGGAGTTTAGAAAAAATAGTATGCCAAGTGTTATAATCTGTATAATGTTTTTTATCATCACTAGGATCCCGAAATAACGTTTTGTTGCTTATGATATCGTGGGTGAACAAAAAGTTATTAAAAGCAATCGTAGCAGCTCGAATCTGCGCGATACGTTCGCGCAAATTGTTATTTTTTCCTTCAAAACTAAAGCGTCCTGGAAGATCACGTAAATCGTTGAGCACGTCCCTGACACTAATATACGGGGGGATTTCGGATAGTAATTCCAGGAAGATAGCTTGGTTTTTCTCGTCAATTCGAGCGATTTTTGCTTGTAGTTCATGATAATCTTTGTCTGTAAATGAACGCTTACTGAGAAAATCCAATAGTGCAGCCGTATTTTCATGATGGTTTAGTTTGTCAAATAAGGCTGTGTGTTTAAACAACAGAGGGATTAACGGTCTAATGGATGCAGGGTTAGCTTGTAATTGTTGATTGTGGTCTTTGTCCGTCAAATAATCAATGACAGTGGCATTATTGTCCTTGTTTCTGTCGAGATTATCTAAGAAAAAGACAATGTCTTCCTGGCTCATGAAATCTTTGCATAAATTGACGATGTTTCTAGGAAATGCTTCTACTTCCGCAAAGAGGTAATCCTTATGAGCAAAATGATGTTGTCTAATGATGGTGTTCAGAAACTCAATATCAGGTGCACCATCAATCGTTGTAACAAACTGTTTACTTAGGTCAGAAATATCTTTTGGCGTTTTAGGTCGATGACCGGACTCACTGCGTTGGGTAAAAAAGCGATCAAGGCGTTCCTTATAAGCTGTTGAACCATCTTGATTAGCATGTAAGATAGTAATCACGTCAGTCCATGCTTTACAGGTGATGGAATGGCAGATCGTTGGGTATTTATTCGCGATTTGTGCGAGTTGGTCTAGTTGTTCCTCATCAAGTGTTTTAAATGCTTGATATAACTGTTCAAGATCTTGGCCTTTTGTGCCATACAACAAGTCAAGATCCAGATGTCCGTATTGCAATGACGATCCCACAAGACTCTTTAACCAGCTTTGATGGAATGCAAGTTGTTTTGCAATGGAAATGGCTGGACCAGTTTCTGGTGATTTATCAGAATGATGACTTGTGACCGATACTTTGGCGCGCTCATCATGAGCTGGTTTGATGTTGTATTTTTTATAAAATGCATCCAGTGCCGCATGTGATTTGCTTGGTTCATTCGCCCAATTAGCTTCGATGTCTTTTCGACATTGTTTCCATGCGTCTTTAAAGGCGGTTTTTTCTGAGGAGGATAATGTACGAGCGTGGGCCATTTCTGCCGCTGATCCTTCGATGAGTAGGGCGGCTTTTTGACGAGTACGTTGTTCATTTTCTTCATATAACTTTTGTTTGTATGCTTGTAATGTCCTTGTCTTTAAATATTGCTCTTTAAGGTCGTTATTTTGTCTGATCTCGCGCCATATTGCTTTAGTGATGCTGTATTTCTCTTCTAACATTTGATGCTTTGCTAATTTCACTTCTAAATGTTCACGCTCTGCATCTAGCATGGTCTTGAAATCAGGATGGTCTGAATATGCACGCAATTCCTCGTTTACTGCACTGTAATTAATAATGTCCTGGCATTCGCCGCCAGCACCATTTCGGCCTTGTCGTCCTTGCTCTTGCTTGACGATTTCAGGCGTGGCTGGGTAGGTTCGTATGACCTTTAACCCTTGTTCGGTGTCATAAGGTTTAATGTCACTACCACGTCCCAAACGCGAGCTGATGGTGATTGCGCCTTGCAGTCCGGCCTTTTTGAGGATTTCTTCTTCTTTTAAACCTTGGGCATTCGTATCAATGACAATTGCTCGTTCTTGGTTTAAAGACTTTTGCAGCAATTCACCAAGGCGTTTAACGGCTTTATCATTTTCACAGGTAATCAAGATCGGCTGATTTGGATTTCTTCGAATCGAATCTATAATTTCCCTCATTTGTTTATCTTCATCGTCACAGTAAATAGGGGATAAAATGACAGATTTCACATCTTGGTGCGTTGGAATTTTGATCACGCGGGCAATGCCAAACTCATCTCGATAAAATATCACTGCGTTTTTATCACCTGCTGTTCCTGTGCAGGCTTCAATCTGTTTAAAGTAATTCTTTAATATATAGGATGCATTCAAAGACAAGACAATTTCACTTTCAGGCTCGATAAAAAAGTTGGGTGGTTGATTGTCTTTAATGGCCTGTTCATTCAGATACACATGCAAAAATTGTTGCACGAGGTCACTGTAGGTTGAGCCGTGATAGACCTGATTGTCGATCATGACTTTGGCAAACCGCGTATCAATGGTTGATGAGTCACTTATTTTCTTTTGATCCGCCATGATGCAATAATCGACATCTTTCTTTAAATCACGAGCAAGGTGTGCGGCGGTTAATAGACGCACTAATGTTTGATTACGCTGAACCGTATTGCCAGAGGCTAAGTATTTTTGAAAAAACGACGATTTTTCGGGGGCTATGGTTTGTGCTGCTTTTTGTAATACGGCATACAGATTTTTTAAATCAGGATTTTCGGAAACGTATAAGTTTTTTGTTTTAAATTTTTCTTGGTTTTTTGAATAAAAATCAGAAACGACTTGGTATACCCAAGCATCAAAATTATACAGTGTTCCAGCGTCGGTTTGATCGGAGAAATTCAATAGGGTATTTTCATTGCGCATGATTTGATCGCCCTCGTCGATGAAGGCGACGAGATTGTTAGCATGCATATTAATTGGGTTTTTAGCATCTTTATTGTCCCAACAAATCCCTTCTAGTGATAAACCCCAGTTACCCATAATGGAATAACGTACGGAACCAATGCCTTCTGCATTGACTTGTTGGTCAAATTGCTCGGGCTCTGATTGTGCTGTGAGGTAGCCGTGGCGAATGCCTAAAGATTCTAAGACGGTTAACGATTCTTGGTGATCGCGCAGTGACAAGCTTTCTTTGGAGCTAAACACCACGACCGATTGCCCATGGATGGCACGATAGCCAACGCGCATCAAACCGATGATACTTTTTCCTTGCCCCATGCGGATTTGATGTAATAAATTATCATCATTATGTAATGCACTGTAGAGTAAATCGATCATTTGAGTGTGATTAACCCATTTGCCGGTTTTGCGCAGTACTAGTTCACGCATACAGGCTATGATACGCGCCTTTGCTTCGGGTGTGTCGTTGTCTCTATCATGTTGAATGAGCTGACGAAGCTCAGCATCACTTTTTTCCTCAAATTGCATGACGCGGCTGTGCGTATTCATATAATAGAGTAAGCGCAGCAGGGTTGATTTTTCGGTTTCAGCAATACCGTGTTCTTGGTGTTTTAATTTCAATCCGCCTAGTACGCGTTTAATCGAGATTTCATCTTTTCCATCGAGACTGTAATGACGCTTGCTTTGATTTGTTTTGGGATCAGTGGCCTGAATCACTCGCTCAAAGTGATCAATTTTTGCCTCTAGTTTTTTATTTAATGAAAGCAGCGTATGAAGCTCTTGTAAACTTGGTTTGGGAAGCGACGTATAATATTTGGCGAGTGTTAGTAAGTCATCATGTCTGAGTTCGCCTAATTGTGTTTGCAGTGTTTTGATTAGATTTGGATCATCTGATTCCGTGGTGGCTGCAATTAAAATCGTGCGGATGGATTGGTTTGCTATACTGACCAATAATGAAACATAGTCAGCAGTGACGATTTGCTTATTTAATCCATCCAGTAGTTTGATTTGATTGCTTTCCCAGAGTTTTTTCAATTCGTCATCGGGAAGTTCGCAAGGCGAAGTGAGCTTGGTGAGCATCTCGATATGATTCAGTAACGATGTTGGATTTTCATTGAGCTGTGTTGCAATCAAATCACACAGTAAGCTCGTCACTCGAGGTGATTTTTTTAGTTGAGTGAAAATTGCATTTAATTGTGTATGGATATGAGCTAGGTTTTCTTCACGTTTAAATTGAATCGCACATTTGACTAAGATTTTTTTGGCCTGATCCGGTAGTTCAGAGTGATTGATGTCGCCTATGATTTTTTTTAATGGATCAAGACGTGTTTCTTGCGTTTGCAGTTGGGTGAGATTGGTATTGAGTAAGCTTGAGTTTTCATCGTGCAATGCATCGATGAGTAGGGCTTTAATAAACTCAACGGGATACGGCTTTGTTTTAAAGGCAGTTGCGTCAAATACGGTTTCTAACCAACCGGTTAATTGTTCAACGGAATAATAGTACTTATCTTGTGATTGCTCGACGAGTAAACCAAGTAACTGTCCCAATTCGTTATAATAATTTTTCCGGTCTAATTCGGTGAATAGGGCGAATAAGGCTTTGATTTTTTCGTGTGCATTGCCGTCTTGTTTAATGGCTAAGCGTGAAAATAATATTTTTAATTGTTGGCGATTTTGAGTTTCAAATGTTTTGGACAGATAAAAATTATCAACCCACTCCATTTCATCAGGTTTTGTTGCACGAAATTCCGCATCTTGATCGGTAATAAAACAATTTTGTTTGATTAATGTGTTAACCGCATTGCGTCTATCATCTGGAGTTTTGATGGTATTTATTATGTTTGTCAGTTGGTCTTTCGTAGGCAGGGTCGATTTTGAAAAATCTATGGAGCTTAATTGCTTGTAAAATTTGGAGACTTCGTCATTTTTTGGTGGATTATGAATTGGGTCGTTCACTAACCAGGGGTAAGCGGTGATTAATGGATCGTTAAAACCATGTTGCTTACCATAACTAATTAATGCGCTGAGTTGTGTTTTTTTATCGCCCGTAAAACTGGCCAACGCACGACCTAATGCATTGATCATACTCAGATCAGTCTGAAGTTTTTCTGCTGTGAGTACGTGAAGTAGGATAAGAAGGTCGGCCATTCGGACATGGTACGATAAGCCAACTAATTCTTTGGCGTCCAACTGCAGTAGTTGATTGATTTGCAGTAATTCAGATGTATATCTTTTATCAGCAAGTGCTGCCCAATCAATGGTTTTTAATTCGTCAAGGGTATCGCTGCCCAGTGCAATGGATGCGGTAATCAGGCGCATGATGGCGGTGTTATGTTCGGGTACTTTCTTTATAATGGTCTTCAATGCATCAAAGTCCGCTTTATTGAGTTTAAGTCGTTGTGCGGCGTAACGCAGGGTGTGTGTGGTTGAGTTTGTAATCTGTTTGAGATCAATATTATCCCAGGTTGCAATGTAACTGGGTGTAGTGGTGCCATCCACTCGTTGCATGTTGTTCAATAGGAGGTCTTGATCCCAGTACCGATAATTTTCATGCAAGCAGGCGTAATAAAAACCATCTTCGCGCCAATCGATGCGACTTAAATTGGCTAATATTTCTTGTTGAATGTCGTGACTGTCTTGTCGATTACCCGTGTGTTGCAGGACTGCATAGAGACGTCTTAAAAATTGTGTCGCATTGAATTGGCCTTTATAATTCTTAATCGCATCGATAAATTGTTTTTTATCAAACGTCAACTGATTGGCATTGACGTAATTAATCACCATATCATAAGCACGCCAAACTTCGGCATAGCGCATCCGTCCTACGGTCTCACCATGTGCATCAATCAAAGCCCATAACATTTCTTGATGATCTGGATGACTCTCTAATTTCTTCATGCTCATGATCAACGTGTCTACTTCGCTTTTTTCTAGACAGTCTGACCAGTCATGTAATGGATCCAGTAACCGTTCTTTAAACATAGCAAATTGCTTTGGAAATGTTTGGTAAACTTGATAAGTTAAGTTTAACCATTTCTGGCTACCAGCGATGTCATAGTGATAAAACAATTGACCAAAGGCTTTTGCATTTTGGGGTGTTAAGTTATTGAATAAGGCTTTGAAGAAGTTGTCGTCATCAATCCCAGACCATGTTTTGATGATTCCCTGCATCGCCTGCTGATTATCTGCCCTTGCAATTTGTTGATGCACGTTGTGATATTGCATGGACTCAGATGTTGTTGTATTGCAATCGTTTTCAGTCAACCATGCTTGAATTTTTTCGGGGACTTCTTCGGTTGCTAGATGATTCCACAGGGTTATCTCATGTTGTTCATCAGCGGATGCAAGTGCTGTAAATTGACGATAGTCACCATCAAACGGTATGGCCGATTTGCATTGATTCATTTGAATTGCAAAAGGATCGATGCTTTGATCGGCAAGATCCTGCTCTACCAAGTTTGCATCATACGTTAATATCAATGTTTTATCGGCAGATGATGCATAACAGAGCCTAAATCCCGGTGTACGATCGGCGTCAATACCAAATTTAAATAAGGAAGGGAATGCTTTAATCTGATTGAAAGCGGCCTGATCCATTTTTTGAATCACAAATTGAGCATCGCGTGTGCTACCCACCCAGGCTGAGAAGTCCTCTTTAGAGACATGCTGCTCTGTTAGGTTATGGCGGGTAATTAATTGTTGTTGGTCACCTGTGTATTCTAAAATCTCACGGGCAATGGGTGCTTTGGGTTGTGATTGTTGTTCTGCTTCTTGTTGTACTTCTTGGGCGATCTCTTGCTGTGCTTGTTGTTGCACACCGGTTGTGCCCGCTAATTGATATGTTTTATTTGATTCCCATAACTCATCATCGGTGGTTGATTTTTTGCTTTTTAGTGGATAAGCAATGGTTGGTTGGGTCGCTAATGCAGCAGTATTAGCGTTTAATTCGCGTTGTCTGGTTTGGCGAATGTTGGTTAAAATGGTGTTTTGTAATGCGCGGTATTTGGCTTTTAATTGTTCATGATCGGTCGTTTCGTTGCATGGTTTTTCATCCCATTTGGGGATTTTGATTTGTAGACAGATGTTTTTATCAGATACAAATTTTATTAAATTATCGAGAAGTTCTGATGTAAGTGCGATTTGATTTTCAAAATTAACTTCCTTTATTTCATTGCGTTCATTTAAGACAGAGAGCAATTTTTTAAATTCGTCCATCGAATCGTTCAATGCTTTTGGTAAAACAAGATTCAATTTTGAAAAGAGCGGTTTTTTTGTAAATGATTCAATTTTTTTGCTTAAAAGACGAATATAGTCTTTGCTTTCAAGGGTTTGACCGCTGTCTAAATCAAGCGTACAAGATAAACAGGGCGCTGCTTGCAATTGACTTAAATACTTGAAAAAAACATCCAATCCTTCACTACCCATTTGGGCGATATTTTGTGATTGAAGTTTATTTGGAGGATTTTTAAAAAACTCATAAATAAGCCGTCCAGTATTTTCCCATGCCGTTTGTCGAGCTTTAATTTTATCTTGTGCCTGACTAAGATAATCGTTTTTTGCTAGAAAGCGGTTCCGTGCGGCACATGCATAGAGGTATTCACCATCAGCAGTAGAGGGTATGGCGACATCAGTGATTTCAAGGTTGTACTCGAACCATTGCTTCAATGATTCAGGCAGTTTAGGCGATGGCACACTTATCGAGAATTGTTTAATACCATGATAATAAGCCATTTTCATGGCTTCGGAGAGTTTTTCTAAGCGATGCACAGTTAATGTTGATTTGTTTGGGTCGTAGGAAATCTCGTTGGCATCAAGTGCATTGATAACGGCATTGGCTGGTGTTTCTGGAATGGTAAGGGGTAAAGAGGTCAGCTGCTTATCTGGGTGAGCATAGATCTCCTGTTCGTTGAACGTGGAAAAAGGACTACGTTTAGCAAATGCTTGATGAGATTTGTTTGCATAGGATTGTTGCGCAGTTAAACACGTTGATTCCAGTGTATTTTGAAATAATAGTGGTACAGGGATGTTGGCGCGATAACTCCCTAATGTTGAGGATTGTGTTAACTGAGACCAGGGTAAGACACGTGATAATAGTACGGCATGCCAGCTATTGATTTTTGAATAAGGTAGTTCGCTATCATATGCATGATCAACGTATTTAATATTTAACCCATTGGGAGTGTTAATTTGTTTCTCTTTACTCGCTAAAAATTGTGGAATATAAAGCGACCAAGCTCCATTTTCTTTATGTAGTAATGCCCATGCTGGATCTTCTTCTGTACCGACATTCACTAAAATAGTTTCTAGATAGTTCCATTCCTGATCGGAAAGGGTATTTAATTCGGTATGAAGTAAGGGCGCTATTTTTGTGCATGAAATGCTACTGTCAGGTAACTGTGCAGGTTTAAATTTGTTGCCATATGATTTTTTAAGAAGGCGATAGAGATCGTAGCGTGTTGGTGATTGAGCAAATGGCGAGTCTAAATAACTGGGTAGAGGGCGATTATCGTAAAAAGCGGCATCTGAGAGTGGGTAACCTTGGATTTTATCTTTTAACGAGTTTTCATCGATTGGTTTCCATTTTAATTTCATGTCGTCATGAATTTTGATCTTATCCCATGTATCCGCGGTTGGTGGTTTCTCTACTAATAAATCAAATAATACGCTTTTCAAAGTGGCGGATAAGAAAAGATCTTTCATTGAATATCGATCTGCAGTTGATAGCCCTTCGGTATTTAGCCAAGGGTGTCTATTGCGTAGCTGCTGTTCTATTTTTTTGTGAAATACCTCACGTTGTGCAGTAATCTGGGGTTTTATGTTAGCATTCCATAAGGCACTAAATCGTTCTGATGATTCTTTTTCTAGCTCCTTTTTTTTAAACGTTCTTGCTGCTCTTGCTTTTACATCCTCACCTTGGATTTTGTTGACCTCTAGGTGAATACGAACTCTTTCCCCGGTGGTCCAGCTTGAGTGCAACGATCTTTCAATGTCGGAAAGCAACTGATCATCAAAGACAGCCATTTCTATCTCATTATTGATCACTATGCTTATAGTTTAGTACTAAGTTGTGTTAATTCAAGGCGATAGATTTTTTTTTGAACATGTTAATGCAGCAAGTCGAGTTCTCATAAACCTTGTGATAGAATCACGCTCAGTTGATTTGAAGGTAGGTTTTTGTATGTCCAATTTAAATATTGTTAAAAAGATAATGTTAAGTCTAGTGCTACTGTTATTGATGCCTTATGCAGTTTCAGAGCCTTTAGGAAGTACGGAAGGGGGGGAGCAGCCCAATAATTGTGTTTATTTGAGTATTATGATCAGCAATAAAACGAATAGCGCCTGTGAGTTAGTGGACAAGCAAGTAATCTATGGTCGCATGAGCTCAAGTACGCAAATCCCAGTCTTGATTCCACCCAAATCATCGGCTGCCACATTTGAAATGAGACAAATGATCTATGGCCCTGATATTATTCTGACGTATGAATGTGGTGAAGGGCATACAATCACGTTTGAATCGCAACAAGATCTTTGTATTATGAATCCAGGCGTGATTAATGCCAAAATTCTATCTAAATCAAACATATCCGGCAAATACACAGCAGATCGTGGAAGTTACATCTGGAATCGACACGGTTCGATTAACTGGACGTTAACGCCTTAAATACAATGCCACATTCAGGGAGATCTCTCGCGATGCTCGACATGACGTACTTCCTCAGCATCAATCTATTGCAAATCACGTTGGATGTTACTCCATGTCTTGATATCAGCGTTTTGTTTTAAATCATCTGGTAATGAATTTAATTGTGCTTGAGCCGCTTCGTAAGTTGGGTAACTGCCATATAAGCCTTTGTAGCTACCATTGTACGCTTTAACCTCAGCTGTTCGTTCGGTTTTAGGCGCTTTATACAATACATTCGCAACACGTGATGCTTTATCACTGTTGGCCAGTTCAATCGTGTACCCTTGTGGGTTTTGAGTGTCTACCCAGTTTTTATCAGCATGTTTAGACGACTCAGGATGGCCCATGCCAACATGGTATGACTGAGGTACGACCACATTACTTGATGGTATTGGTTTTTGGACAACCGGCATACCACCGCCAACCGCGTCGTACCCTTCGGGATATAGCATGGTAGATGGTTCAGACACCCCAAAAGGTGAAATATTCGAATAATTACTTGTGCCATCGATCATGCAAGCAGATAAACACAAGGTAACGGCAGATAAACCTATTAATCGGATAATCATGGTAAGCTCCTTTATTATCAGGACTTACGAAAAACATCCATCGCTCTTCCCTTCTCCCAAGAATTGGGAGAAGGTGCCCGCAGGGCGGATGAGGGTTAAACGTAAATCCTTATTATTTTGCAACCGTGAAATGTCGTACTAGTACTATCTGCAAAATTCAAATAAACTTTAGTTTTTTATTAAGGTATTTATGTGGACTCATCGCCGTTCCGGCCAAACACATCAACGTGGTAGTCAAGATCATCGCGATCCCTACGAGCGAGATAGGACGCGCGTGATTCATTGTCCGGCGTTTCGTCGGTTACAGCGAAAGACCCAGATTTTGGGAACAGATGAGGGTGATTTTCATCGCACCCGATTAACTCATTCATTAGAAGTTGCCTCAATTGGTAGTAGCATTGTCCGTAGTTTGATCATTAATCAACAAGATAATGTGTTAGCAAGCTTGCTACCAACGGATGATTTGATTCACGTGATCTGTTTATTGCATGATATTGGACATCCACCTTTTGGGCATGGTGGCGAAGTGGCATTGAATTACATGATGCGCAATCACGGTGGCTTTGAAGGGAATGCTCAGACCTTGCGTTTGCTGACCAAAGTGGAAGAAAGCTATGGCCGATATGGTTTGGACTTAACCCGCCGTTCATTGCTTGGTGTTTTAAAATACCCTGTTGCATGGTCACAGGTTGTTGCACCGAAGTTGCCACGAGTGGATGATGAACGTAGTCGGACCATACGCATCAATGATTGGCTGCCACCGAAAGCTTATTTTGATGAAGACCAAGACGTCATCGATTGGTTATTGTCACCCTTGAGTCAACATGATCAAGCCTTATTTCAATCATTGCATCGTACGCCACGAGATAAGCAACATGGAAAGGCTGCCTACCATACATTTGATTGTTCTATCATGGATATCGCTGATGATATTGCCTATGGTGTGCATGATTTAGAAGATGCCATTCACTTACGCTTGATTGCGAGAGCGCATGTGGATACGTCGTCATTTCGACAATTACTTGCAGCAACGCCGTTTGCTAATCATCAAGATTCTTTTTTAGATTCGCTATTTGCACCCACATTAAGTGCCCGAAAAGAGGCGATTGGTGAGTTGGTGAATTACTTTATCACAGCGATTGAAATCAAAGTGACTCACGAAGCCTTCGAAAACCAATTGTTAAAATACAATGTTGTACTCTTACCGGAAGCGCATGCGCTTTTGAATTATTTGATGACGTGTATTTATCAATATGTGATTGATTCACAAGAGGCGCGCACGTTTGAGTACGGTGGTCAAATGGTTGTGCAACGATTATTTGAGGCGTTTAGCTCAAATCCTGAAAATTTATTAGACAATAAAAATCGACTCTTGTTTCAACAAGTCACCGATCCTGATGCATCATTACGCGTGATTTGTGACTATATTGCGAACATGACCGATGAATACGCCTATCGCATGCATGAGCGGCTATTTGGATTCAATACGAGAACGATTTTTGAGCGATTGTAGCTCGCAGAATGGCGTCCCCAAGGGGATTCGAACCCCTGTTGCCGCCGTGAAAGGGCAGTGTCCTAGGCCTCTAGACGATGGGGACAGATGTAGGTCAATGTCGTTGACCTCAACGTTGCAGTTTGTTTTTATATGCGTTCTTTCATGACACCAAAAATGGCGTCCCCAAGGGGATTCGAACCCCTGTTGCCGCCGTGAAAGGGCAGTGTCCTAGGCCTCTAGACGATGGGGACAATAAAAAGGTCTTGGCTGTTGGTGGAGCTAGGCGGGATCGAACCGCCGACCTCTTGCATGCCATGCAAGCGCTCTCCCAGCTGAGCTATAACCCCAAACTGTGACCGCGCGAATTATAAGGGAGTCACATTCAAACTGTCAAGGATTTTTAGGGTCTATTAACAATTCATTCTCAACGCCGTCCTCGCCTAGGTACGTAGAGGTAGAGGTGGTCAGGGCGTTGAGATGGAGGTGAGTGAGGCGAGTTTAAACACGCTCTTGCAAATCCAATAGTAAGGCCTTGAGATTATCGGCCCGATCACCAAACGCAGACAATGCCCGGTGTGCTTCAGTGATTTGATCCTCAATTAAAGCAGCCAATCTGTCTTTATCATACAGATCAGCAAACGTTTGTTTGGCGTTGGCAATATCGGAAGAGCGTCCCTTTCCCAGCGAATCGGTATCACCATAATGGTCCAGATAATCATCTTGCATTTGGAAAAAGATTCCCAGATGGGTGGCAAATTGTTGCAAAGCCTCTGCGGCAATCGGTGATGGATTGCTGGCTGCAATGACCATATTGACGCAGGCTAAAATTAAGCGCCCGGTTTTTAACGCATGAACTTCACGTAGCGTTTCCTCGCTGAGTGCTGGGTTAGTGAGTTCCGACATATCAAGACTTTGTCCGCTCACCATGCCGGCGGGACCTGATGCTAAGAGTAATTCATGCGTGACGGCCACAACGCGTGCCATGGATAGTGAGGTAGGTAGTTCGCAGAGCAAAATGTCAATGGCAAGTGCTTGTATTCCATCGCCCACTAAGACGGCTGTTGCTTCGTCAAAGGCACGATGACAACTGGGTCGACCGCGACGAAAATCATCGTTATCCATGGCTGGTAAATCATCATGGACGAGTGAAAATGAGTGAATTAATTCAATGGATGCGGCAATGATATCTAGACTGTGTTGATCCGTGCCCAACAATTCGCCACATAAATACACCAACACCGGACGTAACCGTTTACCACCCGGAAACAAAGAATAAAAAATTGCCTCGCGAATCCGGCTAGCAGGGATCGCTGCGGTAGAAATTAAATCATGAAGCACTTGTTCATGACGTGACCGATAGTGGATAATAGCAGGGTTATTCATTCACAGAGCCATTGGTTGGTGGATTCGTTGCAGATAATAATTCGATTTTTTGCTCCGCTTGACTTAGTGTTTCTTGGCATGCCCGTGCTAAGGTAATGCCTTTTTCGAATTGCTTTAACGAATCTTCAAGGGATAATTCCCCTTTTTCTAATTGCATGACAATTGCTTCTAACTCGGCAATTGATTTTTCAAAGTGGATAGGTTTGGTCATTCGCTTAACAGGTTAGATGAGTATGGCGGAATTATACCTAAGGATAATGTAAAGGGGTAATGATTTTATGAAAGTAAAGGTATGTTTTGTTTGCAATCAATGTGCAGCAACCTTTTCGCAATGGTCTGGCCAGTGCGCGCAGTGCGGTGCGTGGAATGCTATCAGTGAAGAGGGTGTGGTGGCGAATGGTCGTGGTACACGGTTAAGTCATTATGCTAATCAACGCTCGATAATTACGCCTGTTGAGGAGGTGGTGATCGATCGCGAAATACGCATGGATTGTGGTTTATCTGAGTTGAACCGTGTTTTGGGTGGCGGATTGGTTGATGGTTCGGTGGTGCTGATTGGCGGCGATCCAGGAATTGGTAAATCAACTATTTTATTGCAAACGCTCGCTAATTTATCGATACAAGATCGCGTATTGTATGTTACGGGTGAAGAATCATTACAGCAAGTGGCCATGCGAGCGAAACGATTGCAATTACCATTGCAAGGTTTGCGGCTATTAGCCGAAACCCAAGTGGAAACGATTATTTCTCACGCCAAACAAGATAAACCACGTGTGATTGTTATTGACTCGATTCAAACGATTTTTACCGAAACGATTTCCTCAGCACCGGGCGGTGTGAGTCAAGTCCGAGAAGCAGCGGCGCAGTTAGTTCGATTTGCCAAAATGACGCAAACGGCAGTATTTTTAGTGGGACATGTGACGAAGGAGGGTGCTTTAGCGGGTCCTCGAGTATTGGAACATATGGTGGATTGTGTGCTGTATTTCGAAGGGCAAAGTGACAGTCGCTTTCGAGTCATTCGGGCGATTAAAAATCGCTTTGGTGCAGTGAATGAATTGGGTGTGTTTGCAATGACCGATCGAGGGTTAAAAGAAGTCGCCAATCCTTCCGCTATTTTTCTCTCTAGACAGCCTGAACCTACCCCAGGCAGTGCCGTTATGGTGACTTGGGAAGGATCTCGACCGATGTTAGTGGAGGTGCAGGCCTTGGTAGATGAAGCACACGGTCAACAAGCACGGCGAGTTACAGCGGGGTTGGAGCATAATCGGTTAGCCATTTTATTGGCCGTATTACATCGTCATGGTGGCGTTGCAACGTTTGATCAAGACGTGTTTATTAATGTCGTGGGTGGTGTCAAAGTCATGGAGACTGGTAGTGATTTAGCACTGATTGCTGCTGTTATCTCCAGTTTACGAAATCGTGTCTTTGATCATGAAACCATTATTTTTGGTGAAATTGGCTTAGCGGGTGAAATTCGTCCAGTGCAAAGTGGCCAAGAGCGTTTAAAAGAAGCGGCGAAACATGGATTTAAATCGGCAATCGTACCGTATGCAAATGCGCCCAAACAATCGGTGGGAATCGAGGTTTTCCCGGTGAAACATTTACAAGAGGTGCTGGAAAAAATATAAGAGTCCAGGTATTATCGCGCCATGAATATACTTCACGTTTATAAAACATTTATCAATGACACTATGGGTGGTACCGAGCAGGTTATTGCAAACATTGTAAAAACCAGCGATCCGGATGACTTTAACCACAGCGTTTTATCGCTGTCACCTCGAGAAACCGGCATTGACCGTTCTTTTGCTGGTATTGATAATATTCATTATAAACAGCAGTTTTCTATTGCATCGAGTACATTTTCTCTGGCATTAATGCGTGATTTTAGATCGATTGTGAATCAATTTGATTTGATCCATTACCATTTCCCTTGGCCTTTTGCCGATTTGATGCATTTGTTTTGGCGGATCAGTAGACCATCAATTGTCACGTATCATGCGGATATTGTCCGGCAAAAGAAATTATTACACCTGTATAGTCCATTGATGCACCGATTTTTAGGTTCTGTTGATTTATTGGTGGCAACATCTCCTAATTATTTAGAGACAAGCCCTGTCTTGCAGACGTATCAAGACAAAACAATGGTTATACCGATTGGTATCAGTAAGCGACATTATCCCAAGCCTTCGGCTGAGCGTGTGGCATATTGGCAAAATCGTTTTGGCGAGCGGTTTTTCTTATTTGTCGGCGTGATGCGGTATTATAAGGGATTGCATATCTTGCTTGATGCAATACGGGACGCTCCATATCCGGTGGTGATCGTTGGCTCAGGGCCCGTTGAGCAGGAGCTTAAAGCAAGTGCTCAGACCTTACATTTATCAAATGTTCATTTTTTAGGTCAATTATCTGACGATGATAAGGTGGCATTGTTGCAACTGTGTTCGGCTTTAGTTTTTCCTTCACATCTGCGCTCAGAGGCATTCGGTATTTCGTTATTGGAAGGTGCAATGTATGGAAAGCCGTTGATTTCAACTGAAATTGGGACTGGAACGAGTTATATCAACATCGATGGAAAAACCGGATTGGTTGTTCCACCCAGTGATTCAGCAGCACTGCGACAAGCAATGGATTTCATCTGGACACATCCTGATGAAAGTAAAACGATGGGTGATGCAGCAGCAGCGCGTTATCGATTATTGTTTACCAGTAATAAAATGGTCTCAGAATACGAGAAATTGTATGAAAATGTGGTGATGAGAGCCGGGTTGAGTTGAGAACAAAATATCAACAGATCCTAATAATATAATTCATATGTTCTGCGACTTTCCCTTTATTCTTGGTAATTTATCCAAATCCTCACTATACTCATGTTTGAAAGCCATAGATTGTTGCCAGAGGAGACATCATGATTGGAACGTTGTTACTCATTATATTGATTCTTTTACTATTAGGTGGCTTGCCCACTTGGCGTTATAGTAGGAGTTGGGGGTATCGGCCTGCTGGAGTGATTGGTGCTTTGTTGTTGATACTGATCGTATTGGCGATACTGGATGTTTTACCGATAGGGTTCTAACAAGGAGCGTATCATGTTAAGTTGGGCACTGACTTTTTTTGTGATCGCAATCATTGCAGCCGTGTTTGGTTTTACCGGCATCGCTGTTGCTGCAGCTGGAATTGCAAAAATATTGTTCTTTTTGTTCTTGGTGTTATTTGTGGTCTTTCTTGTGCTTGGCATCATTGGCCGCCGTGGTCCACCACCACTGATTTAGTACCAAACGGATGTTTCTATTTAATGTTGGGTCTCGGCCCAACAGCTTTTCAAAACAGTATGTTGTTGCTAGTGTGCAAAATTTAGATGCGGTTGCCGTGCTTGTTTTTTGACAAGCATCTCGTTTACAACTAGATTTAAGTTAAATGAAAATGGTTATCTACGTTAATAGTGAGAGTTTGCATCTGGAATTCTTTGCCGCGTGAGTTATTTGGAGATAATATGAGAGCGTATAGACAAGTTATATTGATTATTTCTTTATTAATTGCCTTCACAAATTATACGCAGGCAGCTTCGAATATATCATGTCCAACATGGGCAGGCGTGTGTTGTCAGCAGGATTCTAATGGATGTAAAGCAGGTGCTGCTTCCTGGCAGAAGTCATGCGCTAGTAGAAATGGTCCTCATTGTTTGACGTCGAATAGCTGCGAGTGCCAAGTTGGGTGTACCTGTAAATAGAGGCTGCTTTCAAAGATATAAAAAATAAGCGACAAGGGTTCATACTAATAATTACAATTGTTTCGTTTTTTTCAACCACCTTGTTTTATAAAAAATTTGACGGGATTTTGCAGGACTAAACATGCATTAGATTGTAAACAAAGCGCATTGCATGTATAGTCAATAATTTAAACAATCTGAGCTGATTATGATGTCCAGGCGAATGTTAAAATCAAAAATTCATCGTGCTACCGTGACGCAGGCGGATTTGAGTTATGAAGGAAGTATCACGATCGCACCCGAGTTACTCGAGATTGCCAATATTCTACCCCACGAGGCGGTGCATATTTGGAACGTAACCGCGGGCACTCGATTTGAAACCTACGCCATCGAAGGCAAGCCACGCTCTCAAGATATTTGTGTCAACGGTGCTGCAGCGCATTTAGTCACGCCTGGTGATATCATCATTATTGCTTCATTTGTCCAACTTGCTGAAGAGTTGTGTTATGCGCATCTTCCGACCGTTGTGTTTGTGGATGAACGCAACCAAGTGAAAGAATTACGGCCTGAAATAGTAACCCTATGAAGGACGCCGAGACCCGACGCATCTCCACGAAAAATCCTATATCTAAAACACCCTTTACAAATGCCGTTCAGATTGAGGAGCTGTGAAGCAGCGTCTCGAAGTCTTGAGCTTTTTTGAAGATGCTTCGAGACGTGGCTTCGCAGCTACGGCATGTTAAATGATGCTTGAGGTATATGTTTTTCCACGGGGATACACTAGCCCGCGGAATCATCGATACAGAGGCGGCAATCAGTTAGCCATAGAAGATGAATCTAACCCAGCTTTTTGTAATGCAAATAATTCGGTTATTCCCATTTCAGCTAATGCTAACATGTCATTTAACTGTGTGCGATTAAAACTACCATCTTCCGCTGTCCCTTGGACTTCGATGAATTCGCCCTTTTCATTCATCACAATATTCATGTCCGTTTCAGCAAGCACATCTTCAGCATAATCTAGGTCTAAAACGGGTTGTCCGCGGTAAATGCCGACGGATACGGCTGCAACATAATGAAAGGTGACTTTTTTGCGAATTTTTTCGCGAGTGATCATCCAATCAACGGCATCCCTTAATGCGACACAAGCACCGGTGATGGCTGCAGTGCGGGTGCCACCGTCGGCTTGTAGGACATCGCAATCCAGTGTAATGGTGGTTTCACCCAATGCTTTTAGATCAACACAGCCCCGTAATGAACGACCAATAAGACGTTGAATTTCCAATGTACGGCCGCCTTGCTTGCCTTTTGTTGCCTCACGCTCTGTACGACTATGAGTCGCTCTGGGTAACATACCATATTCAGCGGTAATCCAACCTTGCCCCTTACCCTTTAAAAAACGTGGGACACCATCCACCACGGATGCATTACAAAGTACCCGTGTTTGTCCAAATTCAACTAATACAGAACCTTCAGCGTGCTGAGTGTACTGACGGGTGATTTTAATTGGGCGTAATTGATTGGCTTCACGTTGACTCGGGCGCATGACCATGATCCTCTGGGAAAAAAATGCAGTATAACCCGAAATACTCGGTTCGTCATAGCTAGCTCAGGACAAATAGCACGACTGTCCCATTTTACTCTTGGATCGCCCGACCAAGGCATTTTATAAACATGATGACTGCTTAGTTTATTATGAAGCATGCGCAACTATCGTTGATGCGATTCGGCGCGAAAAACAACTCAAAGGATGGACTCGGAAAAGAAAGGATGCTTTGGTTAATATTTTAAATCCAAAATGGGATGACCTGTATCAATCGTTATGCTGAGTAATAAAAAGATTGTGCCACATTCAGGAGATCCCTCACTGCGTTCGGGACGTGCTGGGGAGATACCAAAACCCTTTATTTTGTACTATAATTGAATAAATTGAATAAAATATGTAAATAAAGGGAGTTATAGCATGAAATTAAATCAAATGAAAAAACTCTGTTTAACTTGTGTCGTGGTTACGTTCCTATCGGCCTGTACAACGACTCAGGTCGACACTACAATTGGCGGTGCTGCTGGCGCTGGTGTTGGTTATGCAGTGGGTGGTGGTTGGGGCGCTGTCATTGGTGGTGGAGCAGGTGCTTTGATAGGTCATGAAATTGGTAAAAGCCAAACAAGAAAATATTATCGTCGTCATAGTAATTAGTTGTTGGCCTAATCTGATCAATATGCCCGAAAAGTTGTAAGATTGTATCTATTCACCTTGTGGTGAATAGATGCATAAGACAGGTTCTTATTTACTTGGTTGGATCTCAATAATTCCTCTGTAGACAGATTATACATAAAACGAATAGATAACAAGAAAAACAAGCTATGAAACTTCACTATGTTGGGCCAAGGCCCAACCTACGCCTTATTGATTAAATTTTGATGCGACAACCGTATATCGTGAATCTTTTGATATACAGAAAATCTTTCATTTCATGTATACTTGTTGCCAATTATTTTGTTGGGGTGATCATGTCAGGTAAAAAAAACACGCTGATGGATCAAAGTACAGGGCGTTTATTTATTGTTGCGGCGCCGTCCGGTGGTGGTAAAACAAGTTTAGTGAAGCAGTTGATTCAAGACGTGTCGCAGATTGAAGTCTCAATATCACACACGACACGTCAGATGCGTCCAGGTGAAGCGGATGGTGTGCATTATTTTTTTATTAATGATCAAACGTTTGCTCGTATGATTGATGATCACGCATTTATCGAATATGCGCGTGTATTTGACCATTTTTATGGTACATCGGTTGCGCAGATTCAGGGTCGGTTGCAAGCTGGAATTGATGTGGTATTAGATATTGACTGGCAGGGGGCTGCACAAATTAAAAAAATATTTGCAGATGCAGTCAGTATTTTTGTTGTTCCTCCATCGTTAGCAGTATTACGTGAGCGATTGACGAATCGGCAACAGGATGATGAATCCGTCATTCAACGTCGTATGCAACGTGCTCAGGCAGAAATGAGTCATTATCATGAGTTTGACTATTTGATTGTGAATGATGAGTTTACCACTGCAGCGTTTGAATTAGCCTCGATTGTCACGGCAGAACGCCTGCGTCAATCGCGACAAATGGTTAGACAGCGGAAATTGCTATCATTCTTACTGACATCACAGTAAAATACAAATTTGGAACAAAATGTTAGAGTCTGTTGACAATTCAGCCGCCCACGTCCCGCGACTTGTTCGCGGGATCCAGAGATTTTGCTAAATGTAATAGCAGATTGTCCACAGCCAGATCGAGCTGGATCCCGCGAACAAGTCGCGGGACGTAGGGTCCTTGTGAGGCATAGGCTTCTTGGGATGAATTGTCAATAGATCTTAATCAATGATGTCAAATCCATATTGCGATTGTTTTGAATCGTAATTTTTGCGTTATGACACCGAATTAATGTAAGAGGAGACCATCATGGCACGTGTAACAGTCGAAGATTGCTTGGAAAATGTAGAAAATCGGTTTGAGTTGGTCATGGTCGCTTCAAAACGCGCTCGTGAAATCGCTGTCCGTGGTGCACAACCGCATGTGGAATGGGAAAATGATAAACCCACAGTTGTTGCGTTGCGTGAAATCGCTGAAGGATTTGTTAAAGCGAATATTCTGGACGAAGATTGAGATAAATCAGCTTGAATTACTTCGATGAGTTACATGAAGCGCTGAAAGGTTATCTTGAGTCTGATCAAATTGAGCAATGTCATCAGGCCTATCTTGTTGCTGAAAAGGCACATCATGGACAAATGCGGCGATCCGGGGAGCCTTATATATCTCATCCCGTTGCGGCAGCGTTGGTCCTTGCCGATATGCGGTTGGATTATCAGACCATCATGGCAACTTTGCTTCATGACGTAGTTGAAGACACATTAGTCAGCATGGATGATTTGACCGCAAATTTTGGCGAAGAAGTTGCGGCACTGGTGGATGGGGTAACCAAATTAACGAAAATTAAATTTGAGTCTCGTGCTGAAGCACAAGCTGAAAATTTTCGTAAAATGGTATTGGCCATGGTGAAAGACATCCGTGTCATCATCGTTAAATTAGCCGATCGCTTACATAATATGCGGACTCTGGGCGTCATGCCCTCTGCAAAGCGTCGCCGCATTGCTGTTGAAACGTTAGAAATTTATGCCCCCATCGCGAATCGCTTAGGCATGCATCATGTGTATACTGGTTTGGAAGATTTAGGGTTTAAAGCCCTCTATCCGATGCGCTATCGTGCAATTAAATCAGCACTCGAGAAATCACGGGGCAATCGTCGTGAGTTAACGCAAAAAATTGAACATGATTTGCAAGACGCATTGGAAGATTTAGACATTCCTTATGAGCATGTTTTCGGACGCCAAAAACATTTATATAGTATTTACCGAAAAATGCGTCAGAAGAAAGCATCCTTTTCTGAGATATCGGACGTGTTTGCATTTCGTGTGATCACTGAAGACATCGATTCGTGTTACCGAGTCATGGGTGCGTTGCATCAAACCTATAAACCAGTTCCTCAACGCTTCAAGGATTACATTGGCATTCCTAAAGTGAATGGATATCAATCCTTGCACACGACCTTATTTGGACCATTTGGTGTACCACTGGAGGTGCAAATACGCACGCGCGAAATGGACCGCGTGGCTGAAAATGGTGTGGCGGCGCATTGGATTTACAAATCATCCGGTTTAGAGGTGAATGAAGCGCAATTGCGGGCTAGGGAATGGGTGCAGCGACTATTGGAAATGCAGCGTAGCACCGGTAATTCGCTTGAGTTTATTGAGAATGTGAAAATCGATTTATTTCCGGATGAGGTGTATGTTTTTACGCCCAAGGGCCACATCATGGAATTACCTAAAGGCGCCACACCGGTTGATTTTGCATACACCGTGCATTCAGGGGTGGGTAACAGTTGTGTGGCAGCCAAAGTAAATCGGCGTTTAGTGCCATTAAGCATGCCATTAACAAATGGCCAAACTGTTGAAATTATCACTGCACCCAGCGCACACCCAAGTCCCGCTTGGTTGAATTTTGTGGTGACAGGAAAAGCGCGCAGCAATATTCGTAATTTTTTGAAAGGCCAACATCATGCCGAATCGATTGCATTAGGCCAGCGTTTATTGGATCAAGCATTGGCTGAGCTAGCTAGTGAATATGCCAAGATTCCTCCCGAGTCGTTACAGGCCTTATTGATTGATCTTGATTATAAAACCATGGACGATTTGTTATATAGCATTGGTATCGGTAATGAAATGCCGATGGTGATTGCGACACGATTAGTGGTGACTCAGGAACACACCGAGCTTGATAAGGCCGTGAAAGCCAAGCCGTTGGCCATCAAAGGGACTGAAGGCATGGTGGTACGTTTTGCGGAGTGTTGTCAGCCTATTCCCGGGGATAATATTGTCGGTCGTTTTCAGCAAGGGCGCGGCATTTTAGTACATGCCAGTGATTGTCCGATGATTAAAAAGTCGCGAATTAATCCGGATCAATTTGTGTCGCTGCGATGGGATGATCAGGTTGAAGGGGAGTTCTGGGTTGATATTACGGTGGATGTCGCCAATCAACGTGGCGTTTTAGCTGCTCTGGCAACCGTGATTTCAGAAGCAGATTCAAATATCGGTAACATCAGTGTTGACCCGCACGATGGTCGGCATAATGCGGTGACGTTTTCAATTAGTGTAACGGGTCGAACGCATTTGGCACGGGTTATGCGGCGATTACGCAGTAATAAGGTCGTCATGCGGCTTTATCGAAAAAAACAGGGGGAGTGATGCAGTTACAACCAATTCAAACGAATGAAGCACCTGCTGCCATTGGTACATATAGCCAAGCCATTCGCGCCGGCGATACTGTTTATTTATCAGGTCAAATTCCATTAGATCCTAAAACCATGGCATTGTGCAGTGACGAGATTAGTTTACAAATTAAGCAAGTATTTGAAAATTTAAAGGCGGTGTGTCATGCGGCGGGTGGCGATTTATCACGTCTGGTGAAGGTGTCTGTGTATTTGACGGATTTAACCCATTTTCCATTGGTCAATGAAGCAATGGCTCAATATTTTACCGAACCCTATCCCGCTCGTGCAGTCATCGAAGTGGCTGGATTACCCCGGGGATCACAAGTTGAGATGGATGCGGTGATGGTTGTATGAGTATTGTTTCCTTACACGATGTCAGTTTAATTTTAGCGAACAATCGTATTTTAGATCACGTGACATGGCAAATTCAGCCACAAGAACGGATTGCTTTGGTTGGACGAAATGGTGCTGGCAAATCAACGTTGTTGAAATTATTACAAGGTAGCGCAGTACACGATAGTGGCCAAATTCATCAGAAAAATGGCTTACGAGTTGCGGGACTTGCGCAAGATGTGCCGCTGCATGAAGCTGAATCGGTTTACCACTTTCTGGTCAAAAGTTTAGGTCCCGTGGGTGAGGCCCTTGCGCAATTTCGCGAATTGTCTACCGGTGATGATCTGGATGCGATGGCTAAAAGCCAGCATCGCTTAGATGATCTGCAAGCCTGGGACATCTTGCCGCGCGTGGACACTGTGGCGAGCCGATTGGGGCTTGACGTGAACGCTGTGATGAGTGACCTTTCGGGTGGCATGAAGCGGCGTGTGTTATTGGCTGCTGCCATTATTGCAGAACCCGACTTGTTATTATTGGATGAACCAACCAATCATTTGGATCTAGGCGCTATCGAATGGCTAGAGTCCTATTTAAAAGCTTATTCAGGAAGTGTGTTAGTCGTAACGCATGATCGCGATTTTCTGGCGGCCATTGCCACACGTATTGTAGAAATTGATCGAGGGCAGTTGAATTCATATGATTGCACTTATGAAACGTATTTAGATCGTCGTGAGGCCGTGAGACTGAGTGAGCAAAAGCATCATGACTTATTCGATAAGCGTTTGGCTGAAGAAGAAGCGTGGATACGTACGGGAATTAAAGCGAGACGTACGCGTAATGAAGGTCGAGTCCGCGCGCTTAAGGCGATGCGCGAAGAATACCAGCAACGTCGCTCTCAATTAGGACAGGTACGTGGTTTGAAATTGGATGTTGCACGTTCGGGTAATGTGGTTGTGGAAGCTCAACAGGTCAACTATGCCATTCAAGGCAGACCGTTGATTCGGGATTTTTCATATGTATTAACCCGTGGCGATAAGGTCGGCCTCATGGGCCCCAATGGTTGTGGTAAAACAACGTTGGTGCGTTTGTTGTTAGGTGAATTAACGCCCGATTCGGGTGAAATTAAACAGGGCACTTCCTTGGCGGTGGCTTATTTTGATCAATTACGACGTCAGCTAGATCCCACGCAAACGGTCATGGCGAATGTGGCTGATGGTGCTGATCACGTCACCATTAATGGCCAACAAAAACACGTCGCATCGTATTTACGTGACTTTTTATTTGCACCGGAGCGTTTTAATCAGCCCGTTTCGTCATTATCTGGGGGAGAGTGCAATCGCTTATTATTAGCGAAGTTGTTTGCCAAACCAGTAAATTTATTGGTCATGGATGAGCCAACCAATGATTTAGACATTGAAACATTGGAACTATTAGAAACCATGTTGGTTGATTATCCAGGGACTTTATTACTGATTAGTCATGATAGGGCGTTTATTAATCAAGTCGTAACCAGTATTTTAATTTATGAAGGCGATGGGCATTTCCAAGATTATGTGGGTGGTTATGATGATTATCGCCATGCGCAAAAACAAAAACGTGAGTCGACTCCGACCAAATCTGCCGCGCCGAAGCGGCCATCGGTGGTAAAACTATCTTACAAAGAACAACGTGAATTAACAGAGCTGCCGCAAAAAATCGAGCGTTTAGAAGCTAACATCGCGGCACTTCATGAAAAAATGGCTGATTCCGCATTTTATCAACAAACCGCTGATGAGATTGCAACAGTTCATCGATCATTGGCTGATTATGAAACAAAGTTAGGTGCGTTATACGCGAGATGGGAAGCATTAGAAGAGTAGACTGTGAAGACAGGTTCTAAGCGGAAGTGTACTTCAGGGCTTAACTTGATAAAAATATACAGGTGAATCGTTATGTTAGCCACACTAGCAATTATCGTATTTTTTGCATCAATTATTGCTTTTTTTTCGGCAGAATTAGTTACAATTGCCAAAAAAACCATCCGTAATTCTCGGGTTCAATTGCTTGCACCTCTATTTTTTCTATCCTGGATCGTGATTTCATTCCAGCAACACGTGCTGTGGTTTTTAGTGACCTGCCGTATAGGATTGCATTATTTTGCACTGTTTATTCAAGCCTGTTTACCGTTTACAACCAATTCATTTGCCGTTGCAAAAATGTTGAGTTTATTTATTTTATCGTGTGTGTGGATGGCCATTGCCGATGTGCTGACGATGTGGTGGAAATCGTCTATTAATTGGCGAATCATTGCTCAATCAACGAGTCTTTACATTTGGATAACTGTCGCGTTTTTATACGCAGTAGGTTTTACAGCGTTTAATTACAGTTGATCCTTATTTTTCACAACTTACCCCGGTTCAATGACCTTTTTTCGTGCAGATAAATACCGTGCTTCGAGTTCAACATCAATGTATCGATCCGTGGTGACGCTTGAGCTGTGGCCAGCATCATCGCGTACATGTTCGCGAGGGCGAATTTTGACGTCTTCAGAAATGCCGGTATGTCGTAACCAATGCACGGTTGCCGAAGCGAGATTGTCTGCTTCTTCAGTTTGATTTTGACGCCGTAATTCATGTGCGGCCATATCAAAGCACGTTTGAATTAAACGGCGAATGGGTGCGGTATCGCTCATGGGGCCTGTGCCACGCAATTTAGGGATTAACGGCGAATTATCTGCCGGAGAGGGCAATGGTGTCATGCCTAAATGCTGTCGCCAGCGCATTAAACTGCCTAGCATGGCCTCACTGACCGCCACTTGACGTTCTTTGTTGCCTTTTCCTACCGTCGTGAACCACCAATACCCGTTACTGTCTTTGGCGAAATCATTCATCGTTGGAATCCATCGATCACTGGCGGTGACTTCTGAGATACGTAAATACATGCCATACAGCAAATTAAGAATAAATCGCGTGCGTTCATGCTTTTCAGGGTATTGGCTTGCTAGATCATCTGCTGCCATCAGTACGGCTTGCCATTGATTTAAACTTAAACGCCTGATCGGTGCGTTTTGTTGTCGTTTACGAATAAATTTACTTTTTTGTCGAATTAAAGCAACCGGATTAGAAATGAGATATTCCTCAGCAATCATAAAATTAAACCAGGTGCTCAAAATTGCGAAAATTTCTTGCACAGCCCCTTGCGACAAATTAAACGAAGCAACGGATGGAGTTTGCCCGCGCTGTCTCGCCGCTTTGCTAACGGTGGCAACGAATGGCCGCCACTCAGGATTAGGCACGCGACGACCTTCTTGCTCAATAAAACGAGGACATTTTTTAGTGCTAATCCAGGTTGCAGGAGGATGTTGACAAAATTTGACGAACTGCTCAATGTGATCGCGTTTGAGTTCATGGAGAGTCAGATCGTTTACGATCCAACACCATTGTAGCAAGCGTTCTGCCTCGCGACGATAACTATTGAATGTTCCCAAACTGCCCGTATAGCTTTTAAGAAAACTCAATGTGTAATTAAAATCTTGTTGAAAGCGGGAGTGTGGTAATATGGCGTGATCCGCATTTTTATGCAGATGCTCAAGGCTATCAAAAAGAGGTAACAAGGTTGGTTTCATATGCTAACCTTCACCGTAAACTGAAATATGATGATTCTCCCACGATTCCTCAAAAAATACATCTTAATTTCAATTTTATATTGACCTCCATATTCACACCAGGTATCATCTGCGCTCTGTCCTTGAGACGGGTTTCGGGGTGTAGCGCAGTCTGGTAGCGCGCCTGCTTTGGGAGCAGGATGTCGGGAGTTCGAATCTCTCCACCCCGACCATTTTTTGCGCCCGTAGCTCATTTGGATAGAGCATCGGCCTTCTAAGCCGAGGGTAGCAGGTTCGAGTCCTGCCGGGCGTGCCAGACGCCAAGCAGTATAATGTGATGTAGTACTGGTGGGCGTAGCTCAGTTGGTAGAGCCCCGGGTTGTGATCCCGGTTGTCGTGGGTTCGAGTCCCATCGTTCACCCCAGAATATAATACGCATTGTTTTGTTCATTGGCCGTCGAAGTCCTTGCAAGACAATAGAATTCCTTGTTAGCGAAAGTGGCGGAATTGGTAGACGCACTGGATTTAGGTTCCAGCGGGGTGACCCGTGAGAGTTCGAGTCTCTCCTTTCGCACCATTTCATCCTGAGCGCGGCAGTCTAACAGCACTGCCCTTTGGGTTAATTCAATCATATCGATGAGGTGACTAAATGGCAGTTTCGGTTGAAACGTTAAGCGGTTTGGAACGTAAAATTACGGTTTCGGTACCTGCCGAACAATTCGAAAGCGAAGTCGGTTCGCGCCTACAACGCCTGGCCGTTAAAGTTAAAGTAGACGGTTTTCGTCCAGGTAAAGTACCACTGAATGTGGTGAAACAACGTTACAGTGATAGCGTACGCCACGAAGTTGCACGCGATTTGATTCAATCGACTTTATTCAGCGCGTTGAAAGAACATAACCTTGTTCCTGCTGGTACGCCGAGTGTTGAGCCTCACGATATTCTTGCTGGCCAAGATTTTACATACAGCGCTGTGTTTGAAGTGTTTCCTGAGTTTGACATTGCTGAACTAGATGGCGATAAGATTAAAATCGTATCGTCTAGCGTCAGTGATAAAGACGTTAAAAAAATGATTGATAATTTGCGCGAACAAAATAAAGACTGGCATGAGGTGTCACGCGCTGTGGCAGCAGATGATAAAGTTATCATTGATTTTGAAGGCTTTGTGGATGGTAAAGCGTTTGAGGGCGGAAAAGCTGAGAATTATGAAGTCGTTTTAGGTGCGGGTTCCATGATTCCTGGTTTTGAAGATGGTATCGTCGGTGCAAAAACAGGTAAAGAGTTTGAAATAAATGTCACGTTCCCTGCCGAGTATGGCCATGCCGAATTAGCTGGCAAAGAAGCCATGTTCAAAATTACAGTGAACAAAGTCTTTGAAGGAAAACTACCCAAGTTAGATGAAGCGTTCGCTGAAAAATTTAATATCAAAGAAGGTGGTGTTGATGCATTGAAAAATGACATCAAAGAAAACATGACGCGTGAGTTAGACCGTCGTGTAAGCTCCATGAATCGTGAAACCATTTTCGATGCATTGTTGGCTAAAAATACATTTGATCTTCCAAATACATTGATTGATCAAGAAATTGAACATTTAAAACATGAGATGTATCACCGAGTTTTTGGACATGAACATTCTGATGATGAAAAAATCCCTGACTTTCCTCGCGAATTGTTTGAAGAACAAGCAAAGCGTCGTGTTCGTTTAGGACTTTTATTCTCAGAATATGTTAAAAAACATGAAATTACTGTTGATAGTGCCCGTGTAGATGCTATGATTGAAAAGTTCGCTACTGCGTATGAACACCCAGAAGAAGTTCGTACCTGGTATCGAAGCAACAAAGATCGTCTAGCAGAAGTTGAATCACTGGTTATGGAAGAATTAGTCGCTGATAAAATAGTAGAAAATGCTAGTGTATCTCAAAATGTGTTGGATTATGACCAAGTGGTTAATCCTAAAAAAAATGATGAGGACCAAGGAGCTTGAGCATGACTAGGGATGTTGATAGCGCGGTAAGGAATGTGAGTGGGCTTGTACCAATGGTCATCGAACAAACCTCCCGGGGTGAACGTTCGTACGATATTTATTCGCGGCTATTGAAAGAGCGCATTATTTTTCTTTTGGGTGAAGTTGAAGATCACATGGCAAACTTGGTTGTTGCCCAGCTGCTATTTTTAGAATCTGAAAATCCCGAAAAAGATATTTTTATCTATATCAACTCCCCAGGTGGTGTGGTAACTGCCGGATTAGCCATTTACGATACGATCCAATTTATCAAACCTGACGTCAGCACATTATGCATTGGTCAGGCGGCTAGTGCGGCGGCGTTATTGCTATGTGCTGGTGCTGAAGGCAAACGTTTCTGTCTACCGAATGCACGCGTGATGATTCACCAACCATTGGGTGGCTATCGTGGCCAGGCAACCGACATTGAGATCCATGCTCGTGAAACACTGACTGTGCGCGAAAAGTTAAACAACATCATGGCCAAACACACCAACAAGACGCCAGAACAAATTATGCGTGATACTGAACGTGATAATTTTATGAGTGCATCACAGGCGCTTGATTATGGTTTAATCGACAAAATATTGCATGGTCGTGATTCGTTGGAATAAAGGGGTTAATGAATGGGTAAAGCAGGAAATGGCAACGGCTCAAAGACGCTGTATTGCTCTTTTTGTGGCAAAAGTCAGAATGAAGTAAAAAAACTTATCGCTGGCCCTTCTGTTTTTGTGTGTGATGAATGTATCGATTTATGCAACGACATTATTCGTGAAGAGACGCAAAATACTCCCGAGACGGCGGAGATCCACCTGCCAAAGCCTCGAGAGATCGCTGCGTTTCTTGATGAATATGTTATTGGTCAAGTGCATGCTAAAAAAGTGTTGTCCGTGGCGGTATATAATCACTACAAACGCATGCACCGCAAAACTGCGAATAATATTGAGCTTGGTAAAAGTAATATCCTACTCATTGGTCCAACGGGCAGTGGTAAGACGCTGCTTGCGCAAACATTGGCACGTTTACTGAATGTGCCGTTTGCAATGGCGGATGCAACAACGCTCACTGAAGCGGGTTATGTCGGTGAGGACGTTGAAAATATTATTCAAAAATTATTGCAGAAATGCGATTACGACATCGCGCGCGCACAACAAGGTATTGTTTATATTGACGAAATCGATAAAATTTCGCGCAAATCTGACAATCCATCCATTACTCGTGACGTATCGGGTGAAGGTGTTCAACAAGCTCTTTTAAAACTCATTGAAGGGACCATTGCTTCTGTACCACCGCAAGGCGGACGTAAGCATCCACAACAAGAGTTTTTGCAAGTCGATACATCGAATATTTTATTCATTTGCGGTGGTGCGTTTGCTGGGCTTGATAAGGTTATTCGTCAGCGCAGTGATAAATCAGGCATTGGTTTTTCCGCAGAATTGAATAAAAAAGATGGCAGCGATTTTGTTCAGGTGCTTGACCAATTAGAGCCGGATGACCTGGTCAAATATGGTTTGATTCCAGAGTTTGTCGGCCGATTGCCGGTTGTGACAACACTGCATGAATTGGACGAGGCAGCATTGATCGACATACTCACTAAACCTAAAAATGCGCTGGTTAAACAATTCCATGCATTATTTGAAATGGAGAATGTGGATCTGGAATTCCGTGAAGAAGCATTGCACCTAATCGCAAAAAAAGCGCTAGCTCGAAAAATTGGGGCGCGTGGATTGCGTGCCACGCTTGAAAGTATTTTACTGGATACCATGTATGAATTGCCGTCAATGGACAATGTGAAACAAGTCATTGTTGATGAAAATGTCATTAAAAACGCGAGTCAACCTCTTTTAATATTGAATGATCAGGATGATAAAGCTGCTGCTGGTTAAGTTGCTGATTAAGGTTTGTTGACGAGGAACGTTTAGCGAGCTCGTCAATGCACCTTGTTTATATTGGAGATCCTCTATGTCGGTTGAAATTGATCAAACACCAGATGAGCACGTTGATTTATCGAATTTACCGGTGTTGCCCCTCAGAGACGTCGTGGTCTATCCACATATGGTTATTCCACTATTTGTAGGTCGGCAAAAATCGATTAAAGCACTTGAAGCGGCGATGCTTGAGAATAAACGTATCGTCCTGATTGCACAACGTAAATCGGCTGATGATGATCCAACACCTGCCGATTTATTTGACGTGGGTACTGTTTCCAGTTTATTGCAATTGTTAAAACTGCCGGACGGCACAGTTAAAGTCTTGGTTGAAGGTGAGCAGCGCGTTAAAGTCCTTGATTTCACGCAACCGGATGAAGGCAGCTATATTGCAGCGTCTCTAGAACCAATCAAGGAAGTGAATACTGCATTTAAAGAGCAAGAAGTGCAGATCATGGTCCGCTCGCTCATGTCCCAATTTGAGCAATACATTAAACTCAATAAAAAAATTCCACCTGAAGTACTCGGATCATTGGCCAGTATTGATGAGCCTGGTCGTTTAACCGATACAATTGCTGCGCATCTCAGTTTAAAAGTAGAGGATAAACAAGAGTTATTGGAGATTGTTGATATTGGTTTGCGACTAGAACGGTTGATGGCGGCGATTGAAAACGAAATTGATCTCTTGCAAGTTGAAAAACGAGTTCGCGGTCGTGTTAAACGGCAAATGGAAAAAAGCCAACGCGAGTACTACCTTAATGAACAAATCAAAGCCATTCAAAAAGAATTAGGTGAGATGGGTGAAGAAGGCAGTGAAATTGAGCAATTAGAGAACTTGATCAGCAAAGCGGGTATGCCTAAAGAGGCGCTTGATAAAGCACATGCTGAATTAAAAAAATTAAAACTTATGCCGCCTATGTCTGCCGAAGCGACCGTGATTCGTAGTTATCTAGATTGGATGCTGAGTGTTCCTTGGAAAAAACGTAATCGCATTCAATTTGATTTAGATAAAGCCGAAAAACTATTAGATAAAGACCATTACGGCCTGGAAAAAGTAAAAGAACGTATTATCGAATATCTCGCAGTACAGCAGCGAGTGAAACGTTTGAAAGGGCCGATTATTTGCTTGGTGGGACCTCCAGGGGTGGGCAAAACATCGCTGGGACAATCGATCGCCAATGCGACTGGCAGAACGTTTATTCGCATCGCGCTAGGTGGTGTGCGAGATGAAGCGGAAATTCGTGGTCATCGACGTACCTACATTGGCTCAATGCCAGGAAAAATTATTCAGAAATTATGTAAAGCAGGGGTTAAAAACCCACTGATCATGTTGGACGAAGTCGATAAGATGGCTATGGATTTTCGTGGTGATCCGGCCTCAGCCTTATTGGAAGTGCTTGATCCTGAGCAAAACCATACGTTTAATGATCATTATTTAGAAGTCAACTATGATCTAAGTGACGTGATGTTTATTGCCACGGCCAACTCACTTGAAATTCCGGCACCGTTGCTTGATCGCATGGAAGTTATCCGTCTTGCAGGTTATACGGAAGATGAAAAGGTCAATATTGCCAAAAACTACTTAGTACCGAAACAGAAAATTTCAAATGGTTTGAAAGACAGTGAAATTGAGTTTGCTGATGCGGCCATCCACGAGATTATTCGTTACTACACACGTGAAGCGGGTGTGCGTAATCTTGAACGTGATTTAGCGCATGTCTGTCGAAAAGTGGTCAAAGATATTTTATCGAGTAAAAATCCGAAAAAGGTTCATATCACTGCTAAAAATATTGAAAAATTCTTAGGCGTGAAAAAGTATCGCTATGGCTTAGCCGAAACCGTGGATCAAATCGGGCAAGTTACTGGGCTCGCGTGGACTAGCGTTGGTGGTGAACTCTTAACCATCGAAGCCTCGATGATGCCGGGTAAAGGCAAAACCTTGCATACCGGTAAATTAGGTGAGGTCATGCAAGAGTCAATTCATGCTGCTATGACGGTTGTCCGTGGTCGTGCCGCACAATTTGGCTTATCAGATGATTTCTATGATAAACACGATTTCCATGTCCACGTTCCAGAAGGTGCGACGCCTAAAGACGGGCCGAGCGCTGGTATTGGTATGTGCACAGCGTTAGTGTCGGTTGTCACACATATTCCTGTTCGTGCTGATATTGCCATGACGGGTGAGATTACTTTGCGTGGTTTAGTGTTGCCGATTGGTGGATTAAAAGAAAAGCTACTGGCAGCTCATCGTGGTGGCATAAAACATGTGATTATTCCTGAAGAGAATAAAAAGGATCTAGCTGAAATACCACAAAATGTGTTGAAAAAATTGGTTGTTCATCCGGTGAAAACGATCGAGGAAGTACTTAATTTGGCGTTGCAACGAAGCCCACTTGTACATGCCAAGACCATTGACACACAGGTTGAAAAAAAGGCGAAAAAAAATGTAAATAAAGATTTACAGGGGGAAAAATAAAGCGTATATTCTCGTCCGTGCTCGCAGCTGGCAAAGCTTATCTGCTAAAAGTATAGTTTGACGAGGAAGGTTAGATCTGGTTTAATCAAGTCAGGTCTAGTGTAGCGCGTATCACATGCAGTCTTGAGTTTTACCTAGGAATGCATAAATAGGTGTTGTACAGATAGCTTGTGAAAACAAGGCCTAAAAGGATGACTAACTATAAAGGGGAAAAGATGAATAAGAGTGAATTGATTGACGCGATTGCTGACGGCGCAGGCTTAACAAAAGTAGCAGCAAGTAAAGTTCTTGACGTGTTTACAAGTACAATAACGAAAGTACTGAAACAAGGTGACCAAGTTGTTTTACCTGGATTTGGATCATTTACAACTTCAGTTCGTTCTGCTCGCACAGGTCGCAACCCACAAACTGGGCAAATTATCAATATTAAAGCGGCTCGTGTTGCTAAATTTAAAGCAGGTAAAACATTGAAAGAAGCGGTTCAAGAGAAATAGTTTTTCGGGTGCTTAGCTCAGCTGGGAGAGCATCGCCCTTACAAGGCGAGGGTCGCAGGTTCGATCCCTGCAGCACCCACCAAAATTGGAGTGGTAGTTCAGTTGGTTAGAATACCGGCCTGTCACGCCGGGGGTCGCGGGTTCGAGCCCCGTCCACTCCGCCATAATATAATGCGCCTTCGGGCGCATTTTTTTTAGCCGAACTATACCCATCGTAACCTAAAAGTGGTATTTTAGGCTTTTGTATCTCTAACACACGACAAAAAATAAATTACCTCATTTTTGTCGTGTACGGAGCTTTTGTATAGGAAAAGGTTTACATGTTACAGAAGTTAAACGAACGCATTCAAGGTGTAGTTGCCTGGATCATCATCGTCTTAGTGACGATTACTTTTACCTTATTTGGGATTGATTATTATCTACAATCTCGACACGAATCCGTGGCACAAGCTGAGGTAAACGGGCAGATCATCAGTAAGCAAGCCTTTGAACTGAGCTACCGCCGCACTCGACAATTACGGGATCCGTCGCAATTGAATGCCGCTCGTGAAAATCAACTCAAGCAACAGGTTTTGGACGACATGATTGTCAATAGCTTGAGTTTGCAATCAGCTCATGCAAGTGGTTTTGACGTCGATTCCGCGCAAGCCAATGCTGCCATTGTCAGTATTCCGCAATTTCAAGAGGATGGACATTTTTCATCAAACCGTTACGCTCAGGCATTGAGTGGTGCATTTTTTACGCCTGAATCGTTTCAACAAGAAGTTCGTCAGGGCATGCTGCTGAACCAACAGCGTTTTGCGTTAATTGGTACCGCATTTTCATTACCCAATGAGCTTAATCAATTTGTAAAACTGTATATGCAAACACGCGATTATGCCTATTTAAGAATTCCTGCATTACAATTTATCAAACAGGTGAATATTTCAGATGATGAGGTTCAATCGTATTATCAGCAACATAAACAAGTTTTTCTATCACCAGAGCAGGTGAGTATTGATTATGTGCGTTTATCACTCCGCGATATCAAGAGTAAGATTGTGCTATCAGCCGATCAAATGAAGCGTTATTACGATGAAAATCAAAACAATTATTTAGCCCCCGCGCAATGGCATGTAGCGCATATTCTGCTTCCTATACCTGCAAATGCTTCAGCTGAAGATGACGCTCGGGTGAAATTAAAAGCAGAAAAGCTGGCTCGCTCCTTACAAGCCTTGCCTCAACAGTTTACAGACCAAGTGAAATTAGTCTCGGCCGATCATTCAACGGTTGATGGTGTATTGCCTTGGATTGTCGCTGGTCAATCGGCTTATGATAAAGAGCTGGTGAACTTAACGGTGCCGAATCAAGTTTCATCGCCCATTAAGTCACAGCGAGGGTATGAAATATTTAAATTAATTGCATACAAACCGGCTACAGTAAAATCATTTGATGATGTTCGGCCTATGATTCAAGAGCAATTACTGACCGAGCTTGCACAAACGCAATATACTCAAGCATTAGAGCAACTCGCTGATTTAAGCTATCAAACACCTGATTCGCTTGCACTGACGGGTAAGGTGTTAAAAGTCGATGTCGAGCACTCTGAGTTATTTGACCGTCAAGGTGGTGACAGTGAAGTGACGAAAAACAAGCAAATCATTCACGCGGCGTTTAGTCAGGATGTGTTGAAATTTGGTAACAACAGTGAACCTATCCAATTGGACAATGACAGCGTGGTGGTATTGCGCGTCAATCAACACCTGCCCGCAACAGAAAAAACACTGGTGGATGTTAAATCCTTAATTGCTAAAAAATTAACTCGTAAAAAAGCAGAGGCTGAAGCGAAGCGTTACGGTCAAGAATTACTCAGTGTCAGCCAAAACATGCATCAGCAAAGTATTGCAAACGCACAATTTAAAGACGCTAATTCACTGCATTGGCATGATGTGTTAGACGCCAACCGTGACATCGACACCGTTGCCGCAGCCATCAACGAGCTTGCCTTCAACCTGCCCAAGGTTGGTGATAAGGCCGGTTGTTCGCTGGCAGATGGGGATTACGCATTAGTCAGTCTTAAAAAAATTAACGATGGCCAAATCAGTGCGTTGGACAAAGAGCAGGTAGCGAGCATCACTCAACAAATCGAAGCCAGCTATGGGTTAATGGATTATAACTTGTACATCAATGGATTAATGAATAAAGCAACCATTGTCAGACATTGATCGATAGGTTTCTGGCACTTCGTGCGATGGTTGGGCGAAGGTCATAGCTGCTAGGTTAAGGAATTTTGCATTATTATCGCACTATTTTTCTACGTACCGCGGCTTGCCCGCGGTATCCAGGAGTTCGGTGAACTTCGAAGCACTATAGATACCGCAGACAAGTGGGCTATGCACCTCAATGATGTTTAAGGACGATTGCCTGGAGTACGTTGATTCGCTTGTTGATTATCCGGATCCACTTCATCATGACCCTGAGTCGCTGACTCTCTCAAGCCCTTGACTTGATCTTTGATACTGGTCGCCTTGGATTTGTCGGCAGCTGTTTCTTTGCTAAGGATCTCTTTGCGTTCCTCTTTTTCTGCGGCAATCTCACTCGCAACTTCAGCTTCTAGTCCACCTAAGCCAAGCTTTTCTAAAATTTCTGTGGCATTTTTGTTTTGAAATATTAATTTCTCATCCTGACTACCGGTAACGGTCATGGTAATTTCATTCGGTGATAAATGACCTTTTTTACGCGCAGCGATGTACGCGTTGCGAACCATTTCTCGGCGTAAATCGTCATCTTCTGCGCGAAGGTCAAAGTGAATCCCTGTGGTTTCTTTATTTGGATCTGCCATGGTCCGTTCGACTAAATCATAAAAGTCGGTTTCCATGCGGCTATCCCCCGCGCCATGGTAAGCTACATTCAGTGTACCTGGAATCTCCATACTGAACTTACCGTTTTCACCTTTTATCTCAGTTCCACCTAATGTTTTTGCAACTAACTGTCTAGTGCCATACAATCGACCTTTGATTTCCTTTTCTTCCAGTTCTTTCAACGTAATATTTTTTAAACAGCGCTGTTTTTGTTCGTCGTCTGAGAGGCCAGCACCACTTATGCTACCGGTTAATGGAGCAGGCAAACGAAATCCCTGTTGTTCTAGATTTTCTAAATGCCGAGCGCGAATCAACAGATCGGCTTCACTACGTTCTTTTTGAATTTTAATTTTTTTATTCAAGCCCTGCACTTCAGGAACATCGATTTCTTTTCCCTGACTATCTTTTTCTTTGGAGGCGGGTTTTCCCTCAAACGTTTCCTTAAGCTCAGCTTCTGCTTTGTCATAGGCTGCTCGCACTGCCGCTTTGATTTGAGCAATCTCTTTACTTAGTTTTTCATCTGTGTTTTCCCGGGTTGCTAGATCTTGATTTCCTTCTTGAATATTCAATAGCTTGATTAGAGCCTCTTTTGCGGGAGTTCGATGAGGTGGATTTGCTTTGTCTTTGAATAGTTCATCGATATCTTTCAACGCTTTTATTTTATCGCGTTTTAAGTTTTTTTCGGCAATGTCGCGTAATTCATTGAATGCGACAATGACTTCTTGAGGACGTTGATAAGGACCATCTGTTTTAGCAATCTCAGCTTTTAATTCTTCAAATTTCTTGGCAACCTCATTTAATTCCGTTGTAGGCAATGCGGCACGTAATGATGCTTTAAATTTTTTAAGCTCTTCATCATATCCTGGGTTTGCTGAGTGCTTAGCAATATCATTACCTAATTGACCGAAGATGGACAAGTCCATGGGAACATCAGTTCCGTCTGGTTTTTTTGCATTCAGCAAAGCAGCCGTACTTTGCTTTAGGCTGTCTATAGCCGTTTTGGCATATGTTTCGTAAGCAGAGAGGTTATAACTTTGGCTGTATTTATTTAAGAGCTTAATTTGCTCTGCTGGGCTATGAGCCAATAAATTCGTCTGATCAGATGCTTCTAAGGCACTACCAACTAATCCACCAATGGGTAATGCGGTGAATCCTATATCACTGGCCTTTCTTGCAGCTTTGGCCAGCAGGTTCCGAGTGACTCGCGCTGCTTTGCGGACGGGTCTTGTAGCGGTTACAAAGCCATTAGGATTAGTCATGAAAATACCTCAGTCTGAATAAAATCAATTAGGTTTCACAAAACTCGACTTTAGTCATTTTTTTGCCGCATCGTTCGTCCTGAGGAGCCAGCGTAGCTGGCGTCTCGAAGGACTCACGGCGAATGGTCTTTGAAGAAAAGCAACTAAAATCGAGTAAATGACATCACAGATTATAGCATAATTTATAAACAGCGACTACCATGCCGCAATTGCGCTATCCCCAAACAATTCCTTTGCTTTGAGTTTAACTTCCTCTGAATTGAGCGCTTTGACCAACAATGCCAGCTGAGCTTGTTTGGTGCTGTCCTTACGAATCACAATCAAATTGGCATAGGGTGAGTCTTTGTTTTCAATAAATAACGCATCATGTGTTGGGCTAAGTCCTGCCGGGATCGCAAAGGTTGTGTTGATGACGGCCGCATCGACATCATTGAGCACTCGTGGTAATTGTGCTGCATCTAATTCTTTAAAACGTAGCTTTTTGGGATTACCCACCACCATCGCGAGAGTTGTGCCATGATGATGCTTTAATCGCACAAGTCCAGCACGTTGCAACAATAATAAAGCACGTGCTTCATTGCTGGGATCATTGGGTATCGCAATGAGAGCATTCGTTGGTAAACTGCGTAAGGTTTTATATTTTGATGAATAGATCCCGGTAGGGTAAATAAACGTTTTACCGATGGCTTCCAATCGATAGTGGTGCGCTTCTATAGCGGCTTGCAGATAGGGAAGATGTTGATAGACATTTGCATCTAACGTACCATCTTGCAGCGCTTCATTAGGCAGATTGTAATCACTGAATTCAATGATTTTGACTGTCAGCCCATATTGCTCTTGCGCTATTTTTTGCGCGACTTCCACTAACTCCGTTTCTGGGCCTGCAATGGTACCGACAATCAAGGTATTGGGTGCTGATTTATTGCCACATGCCGTGATTGTTAATGCAATAATGAATGTCACAATCCCTTGAATGATATGACGAACCGTAAACCGAGTGAACACGATGTTTTCTCCAACATTAACCCCGCTGAAATCGTTGTGCTAAACGATCTCCGCTCATTTGTACAATTTGCACAATGATAACTAAGATGGCGACCGTCGCCAACATCACTGTGATATTAAATCGCTGATATCCATAACGAATCGCTAAATCGCCCAAGCCACCACCACCAACAGTCCCTGCCATAGCAGAGTAATTAATTAAGGTGATCGCCGTGACGGTGATTGCATGAATTAATCCAGGTCTTGCTTCAGGTAATAGAATATGATGAATCATCTGCCAGGTGGTTGCACCCATGGCATGGCCCGTTTCAATCAGCCCTGGCGCTAAACTTTGATAGGCATTGTCAACCAAACGTGCAAAAAATGGCGCAGCGCCTAAGGTTAACGGCACCATTGCGGCATGGATGCCAATGGATGTGCCGACAATCAGGCGGGTCAATGGAATGAGAGCAACCAGTAAGATAATAAACGGGATAGAGCGTGAAATATTAATCAAGCCCGCGAGTAATCGATGGAGAATAGGATTTGGTTTAATGCGTTTACTGGTAAAGAGCAGAGTGCCCAACGGTAAACCCAATAATACTGCAAAAAAAGTACTAGCAGCCACCATGTAGAGCGTTTGCCCAGTTGCGAGCGCAATATCAGATAGCATCGTGATGGACATATCCCAAAATCTCCACAGTTAGATTGGATTGTTCGCAGCGCTGAATGAATGCTTGTAGTAACGTGTGATTGGCATTCAACTCCACCACCAGAACACCGCATGTGACGCTATCAAACCGGTCAATATTGGCGAGCAATATATTGATATCAAGCTGTAAGTCGCGACTGGTTTGGCTGATAAAGGGAATAGTTGCCTCATCACCCTCGAAAAAAAGACGTAGTAACGGCCTATTATTTGCTTCTGCCGATAACTGTTGACTGAGGCAATGTGGCAATTGCGGGCTCAGTTGTGCATATAATAAACGTCTGGCCACGCTGTTTTTATCGGCAAAGACGCGAGCTATGGCTGTTGTTTCAATGATCTCGCCTTTTTCCATCAAACATAAGCGGTGACAAATGCGTTTGACGACGTCCATTTCATGCGTAATGAGAACAACGGTAATACCGTACAATTGATTAATTTTTTTAAGCAACATGAGTATGGATTCAGTCGTTTCGGGATCCAGTGCCGATGTGGCTTCATCGCAGAGCAATATTTTGGGCGAACAGCTGAGCGCGCGCGCGATAGCAACACGTTGTTTTTGGCCACCACTGAGTTGGGAGGGGTAGGCAAGGGCTTTATCCTGAAGCTCCACCAAGGGCAATAGCTCAGCTATTTTGTCACGAATTAGTGTTTCATCCATACCTTGGATGCGCATCGGTAGTGCGATGTTGTCATACACTGTTTTGGAGTGAAGCAAATTGAATTGCTGAAAAATCATGGCCATTTTATGGCGTGCTTGGCGTAATGCATTTGCAGAGAGTGGGATGATATTTTCATTATCAATCAACACATCGCCATGATCAGGGCGCTCGAGTAAATTCATGCAGCGTAATAACGTGGACTTGCCCGCGCCACTGCGCCCAATGATGCCAAATATTTCGCCTTCTTGGATAAATAAATTAATATTCCGGAGTGCCACATGACCGGCATAGGATTTATTGAGATTAATTAATTCAATCATCGTACAAACTCAAGTTGTTCAATGCATGCGGGGTATTAAGACAGGCGGGGGGATAAATCAATCGACCCGCTTTAGCCGTATTTAAGCATTAGGATACACTCAATCCTAATTCGCCCAAGCGCCCGCAAGCTGAGATTCAAATCGGCGCAAATTCTAGCGGTGATTATACAGAATTGAATGAAATTGGCAATATGCCAATCCAGGGCAAGCGCGTAGCCATTAAAAAAGGCCAAAGTCCAGTATGAAATAACACCATGTTTCAGGTTTTCCTTGGTTGAAGACTCAATAAGGGCCTGCAGGCGTTAGCATAGGCATGCCTCAATAGATTTATTTGTTTTCGATACCGTAAGTTTAGGGTCTTATATGCGTTTACACCGAGGAATGGATATGAATGATAGGCTAACAATCCTCCAACTCCGGACGATTTTTAAACCAAGCTAATGAGTCCGGATTGGCAAGCGAGTCGAGGTTTTTTACAGGTTCTCCGTGCACTGTTTGTCGTACGGCAAGTTCAACGAGTTTGCCGTTGATGGTGCGTGGGATGTCTGCGACTTGCAGGATGAGGCTGGGGACGTGGCGGGGTGAAGCATGACTGCGGATGGTTTGCCGAATGGTGGTTTTGAGTGCTTCATCCAACATTAACCCGGGGCGTAATTTTACAAAGAGTACGACACGGACATCACCGCGATAATCTTGACCGATCACCACGCTATCAATCAGTTCAGGGATTGCTTCAAGAGGATGATAAATTTCTGCCGTACCAATCCGTACACCACCTGGATTGAGCGTTGCATCGGATCGTCCGTAAATGATTAAACCCTGATGAGCAGTGATCATCGCAAAATCACCATGTGTCCATACCCCTGGAAATTGTTCGAAATAAGCATGCCGATAGCGCGTTTGATCGGGGTCGTTCCAAAAGCCAATGGGCATGGATGGAAAGGGTTTGGTGCATACCAATTCACCCTGAGTCTGTTGCAGGGGATGGCCACTATCGTCATAAATTTCAACACTCATTCCAAGCCCAAGGCATTGTAATTCGCCAGCATAAACAGGCAACATGGGATTGCCTAATGCAAAGCATGAAATGATATCCGTCCCTCCTGAGATGGATGAAAGTTGAATGTCGGTTTTGATCTGCTCATAGACGTATTCATACTGATGAGGCAATAGCGGTGATCCTGTTGATAACAAAGCGCGTAATTGTGGCATCGCATAGTGTTGTTTAGGGCTAGTATGCTCTTGAGCAAGCGTGGCGATAAACTTGGCGCCTGCGCCAAAAATGGATACTTGCCCTTCATGGATCAGTCGAAAAAGATGCAGAGGATCTGGATACGTAGGACATCCCTCATACAGCGTCAGTGTGGCACCTAAGGCTAAGGTGGATACCATCCAATTCCACATCATCCAACCACAGGTCGTATAAAACAAAAGATTATCTTCAGGCTTGATGTCAGTGTGTAAACCCAGTTCTTTGAGGTGTTGTAATAATGTGCCACCTGCACCATGAATAATGCATTTTGGTTTACCGGTGGTGCCTGATGAAAAGAGAATATACAGTGGGTGATCAAATGGCAGAGAGGTAAACCTGAGCTCACCGACTGGTTTTAAAAAATCAGCCAGAGCGATCGCTTTAGGAATACTGGTTATGGTGATGGTTGCGTCGATGTTTGGACAAACGACTAAGTGTTTGATACTGGGAACAAGAGAACTCAAGTCTTGGATTTTTTGCTGTGCATCAAATCGTTTGCCATGATAACGATGTCCATCACAGATAAACACAACCCGAGGTTCGATTTGACCCAGTCGATCGATGATCGTGTTTGACCCAAAATCAGGTGAGCACGAAGACCAAATGGCACCGATTGATGCGGTAGCGATCATGGCGATAATAGTAAAAGCAACATTCGGCATCACTGCAGCGACGCGATCGCCAGGTTTAATCCCACAGTCGATCAATGCTGCTGCGCATTGACTAACACGATCTCGTAAGGCTCGATAAGTGAATACCTCACGATGGCCTGCTTCATCGAGACTGATAATCGCTGGGTGGTCATCGTGACGAGCTAGTAGTTTTTCAGCAATATTAAATCGAGCGCCGGTGAACCAGCGGGCATCGAGCATGTCATGGTAGGTATTTAAGATGGTCGTGGCAGGGGTATCCCATGTGATTTTAAAAAAATCACATAATGCTTGCCAAAATGCAGCGGGCTGTTCAATGGACCATTGATGCAATGTGTTGTAGTTGTCGATTTGGATAGCGTGCGTTTTAGCAACGAAGTGCATAAAATGCCACATGTTACTGGTTTCAGGATGTTTAGGTTTCCAAAGCGGGGCGGTCATTGTTGTGTCCTTTTTTTTATTTTATTTAGTACGGTACTACCTTGTCTTGTGATATATCAAACGTAGGTTGGGCCACGGCCCAACAAGTCTGCGAAGCAGCGCCTTTGATATGCATTAAAATGGTTACTGTGTTGAGAAGATAACACATCTGTGGGATAATTTTCACCTGTGTCCTTCCTCAAACAATAGGTGAATAATAATGGCAGATAATAGACAACAAGCATTAAGTGCAGCACTCGTACAAATTGAGCGACAATTTGGAAAAGGATCGGTGATGCGCATGGGCGATAGCAATATTGGTCGTGACATTGAAGCCATTTCCACAGGATCTTTGGGTCTTGATATTGCATTGGGCATTGGCGGTTTGCCGAAAGGGCGAATTGTTGAAATTTATGGACCTGAATCATCCGGTAAAACGACCCTGACTCTCCAAGTGATCGCAGCATGTCAAAAAACAGGCGGCACGTGCGCATTCATCGATGCGGAACATGCCCTGGATCCAGGTTATGCAGAGAAACTTGGCGTTAAAGTCGATGAATTACTCATTTCTCAGCCGGACACAGGCGAACAGGCGCTGGAAATTACCGACATGCTAGTCCGTTCTGCAGCCGTTGATGTGGTGGTAATCGACTCGGTCGCTGCATTGACACCTAAAGCGGAAATTGAAGGTGAAATGGGCGACTCGCACGTTGGTTTACAAGCACGTCTCATGTCACAAGCATTACGCAAACTGACCGCCAATATCAAACGATCCAACACGTTGGTTATTTTTATCAACCAGATCCGTATGAAAATCGGCGTGATGTTTGGCAGCCCTGAAACAACCACGGGTGGTAATGCACTGAAATTTTATGCCTCTGTGCGTTTAGACATTCGCCGCATTGGTTCGATTAAAAAAGGCGAAGAGGTCATGGGCAGCGAAACTCGAGTGAAAGTGGTTAAAAACAAAGTTGCTCCTCCGTTTAAAATCGCTGAGTTTGATATTTTGTACAACGAAGGGATTTCGCGTGAAAGTGAGATTATCAATTTGGCGGTCTTGCTTGGTTTTATCGAGAAATCAGGTGCTTGGTACAGTTATAACCAAGAAAAAGTCGGCCAAGGTAAAGAAAATGTTCGTGTTTATTTGCAGGAAAATCCAGCTGTTGCAGAAGAGCTTGAGCAACGCATTCGCGCTGAATTGCTGGTGAAGAAAAGTGCTGCACCTGCCGATGTGATGGACGCCATGCCTGAATTCATGGATGAGTAAGGCGTATGTAAGCGCAGTTGCCATGTTGGCGAGACGTGAGCATGGCGCTAAAGAATTAATGCAAAAATTGGCACTGAAAGGCTATGCTACGGATGAAATTCACGAGGCTTTAGCGGAGTGCCAACGATTGGATCTGCAAAGTGATACACGGTTTGCTGAGACGTTGTGTCGCGGGCGTATTCGTCAAGGATATGGTCCGGAGCGTATTCGTCAAGAGTTAAAAAGCAAATACATCGATCGCGAGTTGATAGAAGCTATCTTAGCAGTAGAAGATGATAACTGGCTGGCTTGTGCGATGAACGCTTGGCGAAAAAAATACAAACAACACGGCGATAGTTCGTATTTGGAAACACAAAAACAAAAACAATTTTTGCTTTTGCGCGGATTTTCAATGCATACTATCGCTATGGTTTTTGAGTGCATAACACATGAATAGTTCTGAAATTAGACAAGCTTTTTTTGATTATTTTGCAGCACGTGGTCATCAGATGGTAACCAGTAGTTCGTTAGTTCCAGGTAATGATCCCACTTTATTGTTCACCAATGCCGGCATGGTGCAGTTTAAAGAGACCTTTTTAGGTCAAGAGCAGCGCGCTTACACGCGAGCTGTGTCTGCACAACGGTGTGTGCGTGCGGGTGGTAAGCACAATGATTTGGAAAATGTTGGCTATACCGCACGCCACCATACGTTTTTTGAAATGCTGGGTAATTTTAGTTTTGGTGACTATTTTAAACGAGAAGCCATTCAATACGCTTGGGCTTTTTTAACCGAGGTGTTGCGATTACCTGCGGAACGGCTTTGGGTTACGGTTTATCAAGATGATGATGAAGCAGCGGATATTTGGTTAAATGAAATCGGGGTCTCTCCCGCACGATTTTCGCGATGTGGTGAAAAAGACAATTTCTGGTCCATGGGTGATACAGGCCCTTGTGGGCCATGCACGGAAGTATTTTATGATCATGGTCCAGATATTCCCGGTGGTCCGCCAGGTACTCCGGAAGCGGATGGGGATCGATACATCGAAATTTGGAATTTAGTGTTCATGCAATTTAATCGTGATAAAAACGGTGAATTGCATCCGTTGCCTAAGCCATCGGTAGACACAGGCATGGGGCTTGAACGTATCGCAGCAGTGGTACAGGGCGTGCATAATAATTATCAAATCGATACCTTTCAGCATTTAATTCAAGCGATTGCGCAATTAGGTCAGCAGATAGATCATGATCATCCATCACTTAAAGTGATCGCGGATCACATTCGCGCCTGTTCGTTTTTGATTGCGGATGGTGTGATTCCTGGTAATGAAGGACGTGGGTATGTATTACGACGGATTATTCGTCGAGCGGTGCGTCATGGAAACACGTTGGGATTACCCATGCCTTTTTTTAATCGACTGGTACCTGCATTGATTGCGGTGATGGGCGATGCTTATCCTGAATTAATTGAACATCAGCAGCACATTGAGCGTGTTTTACTGCAAGAAGAAGAGCAGTTTGAGCGGACGCTCGATCAGGGATTACGATTGCTAAAAGACCAAATGCAGCAAGTGAAACAGGGCGTGATTCCAGGTGATGTGGCTTTTAAATTGTATGATACCTATGGTTTTCCGCTGGATTTAACGGCAGATATTGCGCGAGAGCATGGGTTATTGGTTGATATGGATGGATTTAACCAATGCATGCAACAGCAGCGTGAGCAATCTCAATCCGCTAGTCAATTTCAAGTTGATTATTCTGAGTCGATGCACTTGACGATGCAGACCACGTTCCAGGGATATGAGCATGATGTGTTTCATAGCCATATCGTGGCGCTTTTAAGTGATGGTAAATCGGTCGAGCAGCTGCATGCGGGTGATCGGGCCATGATTATCCTTGAGGATACCCCGTTTTATGCTGAAAGTGGAGGACAAGTTGGTGATCAAGGGCGATTAGTTGGTGAGGCTTGGGTATTTCGTGTGGACGATACTCAGCGCCAAGGTCATGCAATCATGCATCGAGGGGAATTATTACAAGGTCGCGCGTCACTGCATGATTTGGTGACTGCACAAGTAAATACAGCAAGACGAGATGAGATTCGTTTAAATCATACAGCGACTCATCTATTGCATGCTGCTTTGAAAATTGTGGTGGGTTCCCATGTCCAACAAAAAGGATCATTGGTGGATGCCGATCGGGCGCGATTTGATTTTTCTCATTTTGCCTCATTGACCGCAGAGCAGTTGCAACAAATAGAAGCCTTGGTGAATGTGCAAGTCCGTGCGAATTATGCAGTGGATACCAGCATCATGAGCATCGATGATGCAAAACGTGCGGGTGCTGTGGCGTTGTTTGGTGAAAAATACAGTGATGTGGTGCGCGTATTGTCGATGGGTGATTTTTCAAAAGAATTATGTGCGGGAACGCATGCAAGACGAACCGGTGACATTGGGCTTTTTAAAATTACTGCGGAATATGGCATTGCGAGTGGGGTGCGGCGTATTGAATTAGTAACGGGTGTGCACGCGCTCAATTGGGTTAATCAACAGCTACGCCAATTAGACGATATTGCAGCCAAATTAAAAACCCAGCCTGCCAATGCAGTGGATAAATTGTCGCAATACATGCAACTCATGAAGCAACAAGAAAAAGAGCTGACTCAATTACAGCAAACGTTGACTGTGCAATCAGGTCATGCATTGGCAAATGAAAGCCAGCAATTGGGAGATATTCAGTTATTGGTGAAGCGCTTGGATCATTTGGATGGCCAGGGACTGCGAGCGATGCTTGATCAGTTAAAATCCTCCATGGATCAAGCGGTTATTGTATTGTATGCGTTAGTGGCTGATAAAATCAGTGTCGTGGCCGGTGTCAGTAAATCGATATTGGGGCGCGTGCCACCCGCGAGCGATTTGGTGAAACAATTATGTGGCAAGGGTGGTGGTCGTGATGACATGGCTCAGGGAGGCGGTCCAGTGCCTGCTGATTTAGACGAGCGCATTAAGCAATTGGCTGAGTTAGTGCATCCATAGTTTAAACGTAAGGAGACAGTGTGGAAGCCTCAGTGAATAACAAGGTGCAGCAACAAACACAAGAAGCGCTTATCAAAGCGCATGCTCTGTTAGTGAAACGCATTGCGTTCCATTTATCAGGTCGTTTACCCCGTTCTGTGCAATTGGATGATTTAATGCAAGCGGGTATGTTAGGTTTGTTGGAAGCGGTGCGTTATTACGATGAAAGCAAAGGGGCATCGTTTGAGACTTATGCGAGTATTCGTATCCGCGGTTATATGCTTGATGAGGTGCGCCGCAACGATTGGGTGCCGCGTTCGGTGTATCGAAATTCACGCATGATTTCCACAGCGGTGCGCACGCTTGAAAATCGATTGGGTCGTGAGGTTAACGATCATGAAGTGGCAAGTGAATTAGGTATTAGTCTGCCTGAATATCATGTGATGTTAAATGATGCCAATGGTGCGCATTTATATGGATTTGATGATTTAGGTGTGACGGATGATGTGCTGAAAGATGATTCGGCTGGTTTAACCAGTGAGCCGCATATCAATACCTTACGTGCGGATATGAAAACTCATTTAACCGACGTGATTGAAGGGTTACCGAAGAATGAGAAAATGGTGCTTTCACTGTATTATGAGCATGATTTGAATTTAAAAGAAATTGGTGAGGTATTGGGCGTCACCGAATCGCGTGTATCGCAGATTCACAGTCAAGCCACTCACCGTATTAAAGCACGATTGGAGAAAGAATGTTAGAAGTCAATCAAATTACGTTGATGATCGCCGATTTGGATAATCGTGTCCAATCTCTTCGGGGGTATCTTTGACTTTGATAGTAAACGTGAACGATTAGAAGAAGTTGTTCGTGAATTAGAAGAACCCACCATTTGGGATAAGCCGGATTATGCCCAAGCGCTGGGCCGTGAGCGTGCACAACTTGAGTTTGTTGTTCTGCAATTGCAATCCTTGAGTCAATCGTTACATGATTTAGCCGAATTATTTGATATGGCCCGTGAAGAGCAAGATGAAACCACCATGCATGATGTGGCGAGCGATATCGCTGCGGTTGAATCGCAGGTGGCGGGGCTTGAGTTTCAACGGATGTTTTCTGGCAAAATGGATAAAGCAAATGCATTTGTCGATATCCAATCTGGGTCTGGCGGCACGGAAGCGCAAGATTGGGCAGAGATGATGTTGCGCATGTACCTGCGTTGGGGTGAGCAACACGGCTTTGTGACCGAATTAGTCGAATGTTCGGCTGGGGATGTGGCTGGTATTAAGAGTGCAACCATTCATATCCAAGGCGATTATGCCTTCGGTTGGTTACGTACGGAAACAGGGGTGCACCGTTTGGTTCGTAAGTCGCCGTTTGATTCGGGCAATCGTCGTCATACCTCATTTGCATCGGTTTTTGTATCGCCTGAGGTGGATGATGACATTGATGTGGCGATTAATCCGGCTGATTTACGCATTGATACATATCGTGCTTCAGGTGCAGGCGGACAACACGTGAACCGCACGGACTCTGCGGTGCGAATTACTCATATGCCCAGTGGGATTGTGGTTCAATGTCAAAATGATCGCAGTCAGCATAAGAATAAAGATCAGGCGATGAAACAATTGCGCGCGAAATTATATGAAATGGAAATGCAGAAGAAAAATGCCGCTCAACAAGCTTTAGAAGAAACCAAATCGGATATTGGTTGGGGATCGCAGATTCGTTCTTATGTGTTAGATCAATCACGGATCAAGGATTTGCGTACCGGTGTTGAGACGAGCAATACCCAAGCCGTATTGGATGGGGATTTGGACCAATTTATTGAAGCCAGCTTAAAAGCAGGAGTAGATGCAGCATGAGTGACATGATTGAAGAGTCGTTGGATGAACAAGATGTATACCAAATTCGTAAACAAAAACTCGCGGATTTACGATCTCATGGTTTTGATTTCCCGAATCATTTTCGTCGAGAACATCTGGCGGCCAATTTGTTAGTTGATTATGCAGCGGTTGATAAAGAAACGTTGGCAGCACAACCCATCACCGTTGCCGTAGCAGGTCGTATCGTACTCCGGCGCGTGATGGGGAAGGCGAGCTTTTTTCACATTCAGGATATGTCCGGTCGTTTACAAATTTATCTACGAGAAAATGATTTGCCTGAACAATATGAGCAATTTAAACATTGGGATTTAGGTGATATTGTTGGCGTGAATGGTTATTTATTTATAACGAAAACCGGTGAGCTGACGGTTCATGCAACGGCAATTTCATTGTTAACTAAATCATTACGCCCACTACCGGATAAATTTCATGGATTAGCGGATCAAGAAATGCGCTATCGTAAACGGTATGTGGATTTAATTGCGAACGAAGAGAGTCGTAAAACGTTTTTGATTCGATCTAAATTGATTCAAGCATTTCGTCGTTTTATGGATAGCCATCAATTTTTAGAAGTCGAAACGCCCATGATGCATCCCATTCCTGGGGGGGCATTAGCCAGACCTTTTGTGACGTATCATAATACCTTAGATATGGAAATGTTTTTACGCATTGCGCCAGAACTGTATCTGAAACGTTTAATTGTGGGTGGATTTGAGCGAGTGTATGAAATTAATCGTAATTTCCGCAATGAGGGTATATCGCCACGCCATAACCCCGAATTCACCATGGTGGAATTTTATCAAGCCTACGCAGATTATACGGATTTAATGGATTTCACGGAAAAATTATTGCATGTCTTGTGCGATGATGTATTAGGTACACGTCAGGTGAATTATCAGGGACAAATCATTGACATGGATAAACCGTTTACCCGCATTAGTATTCCAGATGCTATTTTGCGCTATCATCCAACCTTCTCTGCTGCAGACATCTCGACAGTGGAACGTTGTCGTGCGGTGGTTAAAAAATTAGGATTTGCTTATAAAGACACGGACGGCTTGGGTAAATTACAAATGATTATTTTCGAAGAAACCATCGAGCATCAATTGATTCAACCCACGTTCGTGATGGCTTATCCCACAGAAGTTTCGCCATTAGCCAGACGTTCGGCGACCGATCCAAACGTGACCGATCGTTTCGAGTTTTTTATAGCAGGACGTGAAATCGCCAACGGTTTTTCGGAATTAAATGACGCTGAAGATCAAGCCGCGCGCTTTCAAAAGCAAGTGGAAGATAAAGATGCCGGCGATTTAGAAGCCATGCACTTCGACAGCGATTACATCGAAGCCCTGGAATACGGCATGCCCCCAACGGCAGGCGAGGGAATCGGAATTGACCGTTTAGCCATGCTCTTCACGAATTCACCATCGATCCGCGACGTGATTTTATTCCCACATTTACGGAAGTAGTGGTGGGAGATGCGTACCAGACTTATGGGGAATTATCCTTATTCAAAAAACGTTGGCAAATCAGCAAAACACGGCAAGTGCCCGCCGCTGGGTAACTGCAAACATGAGCGTTTTAAAAGAGATGACAGCAAGCCTATGGCCGCCAGTATCATCTCCCCTATTTCCTGTAAAACGTGTCGGTAATCTTGATTGCAAGCACTAAGATACCAATATATTCACAATCTGAAAAGCCAACCACTCTGCAGCGGCATTGACCACCCACGGGCTATAGTATGGTAACGTATGGGTTTCGTTGTTTTCTTTATTTTTGCCGCGGTAGCTTAGAGAAATTTGACTGGTCTTTTTCTCTGATTCTTGTTGCCAGTATTCTTGCAGGCCTTGAATATGGAAATACCAGTCGGCGTGAGAGGTGGACTGGAAATGTAGCCATTGGAAATTGCTAGGGCGTTGTATTAATGTTTGTAACAAACCACCCGTTGCTTCGTCTGTGATAACAATCGATTGCTGCAGCTGTTCTATTACACTTTGTAAACGTTCCGATGCGCGTTGTTCTGGTGAGGCGATAATATAAGGCTTAACCATGGGATCGATGATTTGTTTTACAGTTGATATATCGTCCTGATGACAGATGATTTTAAATTCTAAATAAGGCCGCTCTAATCGATAACCGGTTTCACAGGGCAAATGCTGCAGTGCTTGATCAAGTTTTTCAGCAATCATGCCTTCGGATACACCAAATAGGCGCCATTTGATTAATTGCTTTTGACTGGGTGGTAGCTGCTGGCGTAAGTAGGGTAGCACATCGGTGTGAAACATATTGAGGCATTCAATAGGTGGGCCTGGGAGTAAAAAAAAGAGTTGATCTTGATGTTGATAACAACAGCCTAATGCGGTTCCGTGTGGATTGGCTAGTAGTTTGGCTTTTTCAGGGAAATAAGCTTGCTGACGATTGCCCGCATTTAATTCAAGCCCCGCACGAGACAAACGAGTTTGAATGTGCTTGATTGCAACATCATGCTCAATCAGCGGTGTGTTTAAAAAACGTGCCAGGGCAAAGCGCGTTCGATCATCCGATGTCGGACCTAAACCACCCATGATAATAATGGTCTGATGATGGCGACTTAAAAAGCGTAAGCCATCGACAATATCACTTTCTTTATCACTGCAAGCCAGCTGCATACCAAGCTGCATGCTTTCAGCACTTAATGCGTGAGCGATATCAAATCCATTGGTATTCAACGTATCGCCATGAATAATTTCATCCCCGGTTGCGAGTATCGCAATAGTCATATCGACGGTCCTTTTTTTGAAAGAACCTGTCTTCACAGTCTACTATTCTGGTCGGAATTGATTGATTTTCTGCGGTCTGTTGCGGTCCTCTCAAATCGACACATTCTGACTCAGACTAGCGGCTGTTGAGGCAGGTTTTAAGTCCTGTTGCGTAGTTTGAGCTGTTGGTTGTAAAGCTTGTTTTGTACCTAAAAATATTCCAATTAATCCTAAAATAGCACTTCCTGTGATATCAGCAACTTTGTTTACAGAGGTATGCAGTTGTAACATCTTTTGAAAACATTTAAAAGCAAAGCTATTGTTTTCTGCACGGCTGTCGCAAAAACTGATTATTCATTGACAACAAGGACTGTTTTTTTATACATTTCATGCCACTGCAAATGGTGTGAGTGCTTCACGCTATAGAATCTCGGGAGAAACGGCAATGTTCAATAATATGAATGACGGAGAACAAAGTGCTGCATTAAACATCAATCATTTTTTAGTAAATCGCCTATCCCGCAGATCAGAAAAACAGCGCGCTGCAACATATGCTATAGAAACTAACCCAGCTTCAGCATTACTGAAAGCATTTGATCTGCGATTACAATGTATGCGAGCTGTTTCTGCTGCAAAATTTTCTGCAGGAACAACGATTCATGACCCAACGCAGGCTCAAAAAGTCATGGATGACATCAAGGCGCTCGCCAAAAAAAAAGGGATTTCGGATCTTCGCGCGCTTCATGCCATCGAGCAGTTATTTTGCCAACAGATGACATTGGCTGAATGTGTTCAGGCGCCTTATCATGATATTTGGGGAAAGTCTTATCTAACAGCGGTGAGTCATCAACAACGGCTTAATAACGCCTATTGGCAACTGCGAAATATCCACCGGTCTCACACGTTACCCATCGATGTTGATGAAAAAAACGTAGACTATACTGCGGATGACGTGCTTGGTTTAGCGAGAAAAATAATTGAGTACACAAACACGCAAGTCTTCGATGTGCTGCTTGAGTCAGGGGAAGATCTGTTCGATGCAGTGATGAATGAAGCATTTTCGGATGCCTTTGAAAAGATGTTAGTGGTGTATATGACTCCTAGTGCCTCTCGTGCAAGTCATCAAACAATACAGCAAACAGTAGAAGAGCTAGGTCGCCTAAAATATCCGCTCTTAGGACGCATGCCCCGTACGGTGTTGCCGGTTATTGCTGCATACCTGCCATCAGAAGCGTTATTAGCATTTGGCAAGATCAATAAGGCATACGAAGAGGTTGTGGATCTTGTGCTCTTTTCACGGCATGATCCAGAAAGTATCGCGTGTCACGGGTCTAGGATTAGCGCACAGCGCGCACGGTTTTGCTCCAACCCGATGAGTCATAGTTCTGTGTTTGTAGAGGCGACGAAGCGATCGCTCACATCACCGAAGTCTGGGATTCATCATAAATTGGAAGCGCTAGTTTTTTTGGCAGAGCAAAAACAGCTTATCAAACCAATGCCTGATTCGCTGATGACTCATTTAAGCCGTGGTAGCAATTTTCATGTATTGTTGCGCGTGGCGACACAAGATCAAAAAACACGCGTGTTTAATGAGATTATTTCAACGATTTATTCAAAACAACTTGATAATCAATTGATCAAATCTTTGTCGCAAGTCGCGCCTTATGTTGATTATAAGCAAATATTGAAGGGCATTGGACTCTCAGCTCACGTCGATCTTTCATCATGGAGTGCAGGTCAAGCATTGCAAGCACTCTCGATCCTGATTCCCTACACTAAAACAGACGACATCCGATCGACGTTCCGCAAAGCGTTTTTTAGATTCGATGCCGATGTCTGGAGTGGAGAATCCATTCTTCGTGTGCTTTCAAAGCTTGGTCCGCATGTCACACAAGATGACATTTCTGAGGCTATCGATCACATCATCACGTCGGTCACACGATATCCCTTATCGGAAAACAGTGCGGCCGTTCATCGTGAGGCCCTCAAGACGTTCTCAGTCCTTGGTCCACGCGCCACAACAGAAAAGTGTGGCACGCTATTTGATCGAGTGATCGTGCCAAACTTAGCGTATGATCAAATAGAAAATAGAAGTGAAGCATGCCAAGCGCTTTTGGCGATTGTACCATGTGTAGATGAGGCCAAGCTGTCCGATATAACGAACGCTGTGATTCGCATGTTGCGAAATTTGGATGCTGCTTGGGTTGATTCGTGGGTCGCGCCTTATGGGTTGAAGGTGCTTTCAGCCGTTGCTCAGCGTACCAAGTGTACGGTGGACCGTGCACAAATCATCGATACTGCATTGTCAAAGTTGGAGGCGCTCCCTGGGTCTGCAGGGCTTAATCGAGAGATATTCCCCGCAGCATGCGATTTGCTTATCGAGAATGCAGCCTCTCTCAGTGAGCCGCAAATGCTAATTTTAATCGAGACCATTTGCTCAAGTCTAGCTATCGTAAATCTAGCTATCGGTGAGCGTTTCGCGGCATTATGCGCACTCAAAGCGCTTGCTGCTGTTAAAACATATGAAATGTCTGTGATTGAGCGGGTGTTGTTCAGTCTAAGACATGCTGATGAGAGCGTCCAAGCAGCAGCACGTAAAACGTTCACCGCCATTGTAACGCATGCCAAACAAGAACAGCTACATGAGATCGTAGATATGCTGCAGGAGGGTAATAGCCCGCTGTTTCCTGCGACGATATGTGATGTATTTCCTATCATCGCATCGCGTATGGAAGATAAAACCAAAATCCGTGCCATGATAGACAAAAGCCTCTCACGGATTGATGAAAATGCTTATCAGTACTTACAAGCAGAAGCATTACAGATGCTCTCGAAGCTTGTCATGTGTTTAGATGACAAGGCTTACATCGATGGTCTCATCAATAAAACGAGGGTGATGTTTCAGGAGTATCAGGAGAGACACACTCGCAGACTGACACCTCATGTGATCCTACAAGTACGTGTTAGTCTCGTGCTCCATACAAAAGACGAGGTGCAAATACACCGCTTCATCAGTGATGGTTTAAGCTATCTAGGTAATCTATCTGATTCTTACACGGTTAATCATGCAACACAGAAAGGAATATTGAACGGGTTTTCAAGCGTTGTGCCCTATGTTGTCGATGAGGCCCAAATAGCGGCTATAATCGATATTTTCTTAGAAAAATCAGAATGGCATGTAGCAGGGCTTGACGTATGCTCTCAACTTGCTCATCGTGTTCAACAAGAGAAGGCTGTGCTGATTATACAGCGTATCGTCAGACCAAGTCTTGAAAACACAGCGTCTTTTATCCGTAGAGAGGCGCTTCACACATTCTTAGAGATTGCGATTCATCATGAATCGATGATCGATGACTTCATAGATATTGTTATCTCAAAATACCTGTGTGAATCCTCATCTCCTGAAGATTATACACACGGACTCGATATGCTGAGTCAATTAATGGTTAAAAGCGCATATGGGTATCAGCGACTTGCAGCACAAAGGGCCACGCCCATTGCAGGTATGCCAGGAGAAACATGGTCTGTTCTTTTTGATCTCTACACAGAAACACATGATCTTTCTAAGCAGAATGATGCAGATTATTCTCAAGATGAGGCCAGTAGCTTAAAAAACGCAGCTATTTAGCAATTTGGCCTGTTCGGCGTGACCGGATTGCCATAGACGGCAGAAGGCTGGCAAGATATAGAGAAAGTGGGCCATTGTCGTTTAAATTGGCTGCAAGAGCGTGGTTTTTTTAAGAAAGGCATTCCAGTTGACGACACAATCGCCAGGATAGTGTCTAGCCTTGATCAGGAGGAGCTACAACGCTTATGATTATTTTGAGGAATCGCATAAAGGCCATGGTCGTGTTGACCTGCGTCGATATTGGATTAGTGACATGTTGGATACTCTTAGCAATCCAGGGCGATGGGCTTCTTTGCAAGGTATTGGAATGGTTGAGTCCGAGCGATATATCGATGGTAAAACAACTTCTGAAACCAGATATTTTATTGTATCAATAGCTCCAAACGCCAAAATATTTGCTAATGCAGTTCGAACCTACATTTCGCACCAATGTAGGATGCAGATGAATTACGCTGTTGATCTTGCTGAAAAAACCACTTTATCACCTCAAGCTGTCTATTGCGTATAGCGGTTTAGAGAATGATTGCATTGAAATAGATAAGTATAAAATGGATTGTTGGGCCAAGGCCTAACCTAAAAAGCCCTTCGAGACGCGTGCTACGCACGCTCCTCAGGGCGAATGGATTAGGGAAAAATAGCTAAAGTCGAGCCTTGGTAGGTCACGCGTTATTTTTCGTCATCATCCCAGCTTAATGTTCCACCAGCTTGGTATTCGATGACGCGGGTTTCGAAGAAGTTCTTTTCTTTCTTCAGATCCATCATTTCACTCATCCATGGGAATGGATTTTCAGCACCGGGATATTGCTCGGGTAAACCGATTTGAGTGAGGCGGCGATTGGCGATGAAGTGGATGTACCCTTCGAACATTTCAGCGTTCATACCTAAAATACCATGTGGCATGGTGTCTTTAGCGTATTGATATTCCATATCTACCCCATCACGAATTAACTGAATAATTTCTTGTTTAAATTCAGCGGTCCATAAATGAGGGTTTTCAATTTTGATTTGATTGATGACATCAATACCAAAATTCATGTGCATGGATTCATCACGTAAAATGTATTGGAATTGCTCTGAAGTCCCAACCATTTTATTGCGTCGACCCATGGAGAGAATCTGTGTAAAACCAACATAGAAGAAAATACCTTCGAAGACCACATAAAATGCGATCAAATCACGCAATAGACGCTGGTCATTTTCAGGCGTACCGGTATGGAAATTAGGATCACCCAGGCTTTGAGTGAATGGCAATGCCCATGCTGCTTTCGTGGCCACCGAAGGGATTTCACGATACATGTTAAAGACGGCAGCTTCATCCAATCCTAAACTTTCAATGACATATTGATAAGCATGTGTGTGTAAAGCTTCTTCAAAGGCCTGACGCAAGAGGTACTGGCGGCATTCTGGGTTGGTAATGTGTCGATACACTGCCAGGACAAGGTTATTGGCTACTAAGGAGTCAGCTGTTGAGAAAAAACCTAAATTGCGCAGGACAATTTTGCGTTCATCTTCGGTTAATCCGTTTGGATCATTCCATAGCGCTAAGTCGGCGCTCATGCTGATCTCATTGGGCATCCAATGATTAGCGCACGCTGTTAAATATTTATCCCACGCCCATTTGTATTTGAAGGGAACCAATTGATTGAGATCCGCTCGGCAGTTGATAATTTTTTTGTCATCAACATGGATGCGACCGGCCCCCATTTCAAGCAGCTCAAGGCCCGTGGCACCAGCCGACAGAGTGGTGTGTTGGCGCGTTTCTAGTTCTATATAGGTCATTATTCGTTCCTGTGGTTATCATCCCCTAATGATCGGGGATGGGAGTTCAATTTATTGGCATGCTTCGCAATCGGGATCTAAGATGGAGCAGACCTTTGGTTCGTCGAGTTTGACGGCGTTTAATGCACCATCAGTGACCGTGGATTTTTCAGCATTACTGGCACCTAAGCTACGTAAATAGTACGTGGTTTTTAAGCCTCTTAGCCATGCTTGACGGTATAAATGGTCTAGTTTTGGGCCGGATGGTTTAGCCATGTAGATGTTCAGCGATTGGGCTTGATCGATCCATTTTTGACGACGTGAACCTGCTTCAACAAGCCAGACGGGATCAATTTCAAAGGCAGTGGCATAGCGTGCTTTGAGGCTTTCTGGAATACGACTAATCGGTTGCACGCTACCGTTGAAATATTTTAAGTCATTGACCATAACCTCATCCCAGAGCTTCAATGCTTTCAAATCAGCAACTAAGTATGGATTAACCACAGTAAACTCACCCGATAGGTTGGATTTAACGTAGAGATTTTGGTAGGTGGGTTCAATGGATTGTGAGACACCACAAATGTTGGAGATGGTTGCGGTGGGTGCAATGGCCATCAGATTGGAATTACGCATGCCTTGTGTGCGGACTTTGACACGTAAGGCTTCCCAATCTAACTGTTGACTGCGATCTTGCTCTAAGTATTGACCACGAGATTGTTGCAACAAGTTAATGGAGTCAATGGGCAGAATGCCTTTGCTCCATAATGAGCCCTCATAACTGGAGTATGTCCCACGCTCTTTTGCGAGTGCACACGATGCTTCAATCGCATAATAGCTGATTAACTCCATGGAGGTGTCAGCAAAGTCAACGGCTGCCTGTGAGGTGTAATCCAAATGCAGCGCGTATAATGCGTCTTGAAATCCCATAATACCAAGACCAATTGGACGGTGTTTGAGATTTGAATTGCGAGCTTGAGGGACTGAATAATAGTTAATGTCAATCACGTTATCCAACATGCGAATTGCAGTATTGATCGTCTGTTGTAATTTCGCTTGATCAAGCTTGCCGTTCACAATGTGAGCGGGCAGATTAATACTACCTAAATTACAGACCGCAATTTCATCTTCGGATGTGTTCAGGGTGATTTCTGTACACAAGTTCGAGCTGTGAACGACACCGGCATGTTGCTGTGGTGAACGTAAATTGCACGCATCTTTGAACGTAAGCCACGGATGTCCTGTTTCAAACAACATGGATAACATTTTTCGCCAAAGTTTAATGGCTGGAATGGTTTTAACGTTTTTGATTTTACCAGTACGTGCATCATCTTCATATTGTAAATAAAGTGTTTCAAATTCTTTACCATATTGATCATGCAGTCCGGGTACTTCATTAGGTGAAAATAATGTCCAATCGCCTTCGGCATACACGCGTTTCATAAACAAATCAGGGATCCAGAGTGCGGTATTCATATCGTGTGTACGACGGCGATCATCACCGGTATTTTTACGAAGCTCGAGGAACTCTTCCACATCACGATGCCAGCATTCTAAATAAGCACAAACAGCACCTTTACGTTTACCACCTTGGTTAACCGCAACCGCTGTGGCATCTGCAACATTCAAAAATGGTACAACGCCTTGTGATTTGCCGTTTGTACCTTTGATGTGAGATCCCATAGCGCGCACAGGTGTCCAGTCATTACCGAGACCGCCAGCAAATTTTGATAACAAAGCATTGTCTTTGAGGGCGCTGTAGATGCCGTCTAAATGATCAGGCACGGTTGTTAAATAACAGCTAGATAATTGAGGGCGGACGGTGCCTGAGTTAAATAGCGTTGGTGTGGATGACATGTAATCAAACGAAGATAATAATGTATAAAACTCGATGGCTTTCGCTTCTTTATTGTGCTCGCGCATCGCAAGACCCATGGCAACGCGCATGAAAAATGCTTGTGGTAATTCATATCGCACGCCATGCTCATGAATGAAATAGCGATCATATAGCGTTTGTAAACTTAAATAAGTGAATTGCATATCACGTTCTGGCAATAAGGCTTTGCCTAACGTTTCTAAATTATAGTCAGCCAATTTTGGATCAAGAATGCCTTGTTCGATCCCGTGCGTGATGTAGGTGGTGAAATAGGCAGGATAAAGTTTTGTCATTTCATCGAACGTTGCTTCGTCTTGCATGGCCATTTTGCCTAATGCTTCAGTGCGCATGCTGTCGAGTAATAAACGCGCACTCACATAGGTGTAGTTGGGTTCGGTTTCGACCAGGGCACGTGCGGCCATGATCAATGCCTTGTGCACATCGTCAAGTTTAGCTTGATTGTACAAATTACGCAGTGCATCTTTGATAACTGGTTCGGCATGAACACTTTCTAATGCACGGCACGCTTCATTCACGATGGTTTCAACACGTTTCATGTCCAGTGGTTGTATACTGCCATCAGGCATGGTGATTAATCGTTCTTTACTATCTTTATGAGTATTTTTTTGAACTTCGGCATCGCGAGCCTTGCGACGTTCGTCACGATAAAGAACATAGGCACGAGCAACTTTGTTTTGACTGCTGCGCATTAATGCCAGTTCAACTTGATCTTGTATGTCTTCGATGTTGATGGTACCGCCGCTAGGTAGTCGGCGTTTAAACGCTTGAGTGACTTGTTGTGTGAGGATATCGATTTGGTCGCGAATACGATTTGAGGCGACAGCATTAGGGCCTTCAACGGCAATAAACGCTTTGGTGATCGCAACTTTAATTTTAGTTTCGTCAAATGGCACGATTTTGCGATTGCGTTTGATGATTTTTAATATCCCTGGCGTGTTGGTGTTCAATTCCAGTTGATTTGAATATGACGTCGCATTGATAGGCTCTAAAATAGCGGACATGTTTTCTCCAGTGACGGGTACAACTTTGATATAAATTATCTCCAATTTGCATAACACGAGATAAAATTAAATGAAAGCTGTACTGGGTTAAAACACTATATGTAGTGTGTTTGCTTGGTGCTAATCCACAATATAGTGTGTTTGGAGGGAAATATCAAGAGAATAAACAGAGGATATGCTGTGGATAACTTGTGAATTTATTTTGCCTTGGGGATGACGACGATTGCATCGCTGACGCTTGCAAAACTGGATGCGTTTATTTTGAAGGTACCGACGTGGGCATAAAGTTGGCTGGAACTGCCACCATCGAGATTGAGAGCATCTATGCAATTGAGCGGGGATGATTTCATTAATTCAGCAAGCCATGCAGTGCTCATAGGCGAATTTTCAGTGACGACGATAATCACTTGATTGTTGCGAGTAATACCCAACGCGGAGCGCTCGGCAATACCCGGTTTTAGCGAGGGAATTCTTCCGTCGATGAGTAAACGTGGGCCGGTTTGTACTGCGAAGTCAATTTTAGGGTCATGATTAAAATGACGGACACTTGAAATATGGGGTATTTGGTTTTTAATATAAAAAATCCCCCACCAACTGATGTATTTTAATGGATTATGTTGATGTTGATTGCCGATACGTAATCCTAAGGGATGAAAATTTTGATCAAAAAAACCACCGTTGATGGCAATCAGTGCCTTACTGTGATGAGCAAATTCATGCGCTGAGGCGTGGTCATTGGATAGTGCATCTGCCATAACTAAGTTCAGTTTATTTTCACGTAGATCAATGCGAAACGCGTGAATGTGTGACCAATGCGATATTAAATGAGGGCTTAAATCTTGATATTCGATGCCAGGCGCTAGTTTCAGCCATTGTTGTGACATTGCTGGTACCAGTGTCATGGATAACAGAATCAGCAGACCTATTTTAATGATTTTTTCTAGTGCCCTTCGCATAGTAATCTTGTATCCTTAATACTTTAAGCTAATGGAACAATCATGAAAACCTTACCGCAAAATACCAATAGAGCCCCCTTAAAGTCAACTGACGAGTTGAACGATATCATGAAAACGGTGTTAAATTTAGCCAAAAAAAAGGGAGCATCTGATGCATCCGTTGCCGTGAACTTAGATAGTGGCTTTTCTGTTGATGTGCGCATGGGGAATGTTGAGACGGTAGCATTCAGTGAGGATCAGGGTGTAGGGGTTAACGTTTATATTGGACAATCTAAAGGAAGTGCGAGTAGTAGCGATACATCACCTGCAGCGTTGGATGCCATGGTGACCGCGGCCTACGAAATAGCACAAGTCAGTGCAGCCGATTCTTGTTTTGGTTTACCTGATCGTGAGCTCATGAGTAATCAATACGCGGATCTGGATTTATATTATCCTTGGCAATTAAAACCGGCTGAGGCAATTGAAAAAGCGTTGTATTGTGAAAAGCGAGCATTAGCATTGGACAAACGCATTACGAATTCAGATGGCGTGCAAGTCAGCACGTATACCTTTTGTTTGGGGCATGCCAATAGCCAGGGGTTTAAAGGATTTGTGCAGAGCAGTCGACATAGCGTAAGTTGTTCGTTGATTGCCCAAGAAGGTGAAGGAATGCAACGTGATTATGATTATACGACGGCACGTTGTGCAGATGATTTAATGAACTTGGACGCATTAGCACAGAGTGCTGTGACACGAGCGACCAGTCGGTTAGGTGCGCAAAAAATTAAAACTCAAAAAGCACCGGTTATTTTTTCATCGCGGCTATCCAGCGGTTTGTTTTCATCGTTTGTGGGGGCTATCACAGGTAACAACTTATATCGCAAAAATTCCTTTTTATTGGATTCGTTGGATAAGCAAATTTTCCCCGCTGGCATACGTGTTCATGAGCAGCCTCATCTGTTACGTGGTTTAGGCAGTGCGCCGTTTGATGGGGAGGGGGTGTTAACACGTAATAATGTGTTGGTTGATGATGGTAGATTACATCAGTATGTATTAAGCACGTATTCCGCACGCAAAATGGGTTTAAAAACAACGGCAAATAGTGGTGGGGTATTTAATTTAACCGTTGATCCAACGGCAGGTGATCTACCTGATTTATTGAAAAAAATGGGAACAGGTTTGTTAGTCACTGAATTGATGGGGCAGGGAGTGAATATTCTAACGGGTGATTATTCTAGAGGAGCGGCTGGGTTTTGGGTTGAGAATGGAATCATTCAATATCCTGTTGAGGAGATTACCATCGCCGGAAATTTAAAAACAATGTTTCGGCATATTGCTGGTATTGGAACAGACATCAATCCAAATATTTCTACGCATTGTGGTTCAGTGTTAATCGATGAAATGATGATTGCAGGGGAATAATGAGTCCCTACCGTGTCCAGCGAACAAGTTGCTGGACACGGTAGGGAGCTGAATTGAGAATGAAATGTCAAAAAACTATAGGGACGTTTCCTAGTTTTTATCCCTGAATATAATACGGCCCTTTGTCAAGTCATAGGGTGTTAGTTCAATTTTGACTTTATCTCCAGTGAGGATGCGAATATAGTTTTTACGCATTCGTCCAGAAATGTGAGCGGTGATGATGTGTCCATTTTCAAGTTCAACACGAAACATAGTGTTGGGAAGTGTATCGATTACGGTACCGAGCATTTCAATGTGATCTTCTTTTGCCATGGGTCTCTCTATTGTGGTGGCGTAAACCTATTAAGTGCAAATGGTGCACTGAAATGTGAAAAATAGCAATATGTATTGAAGGATTAATCACGGTTGTCTCATTCTGATCCTATTAGCAATACACAAGACCTCTCGCTATGAGCCTAGGGAAAACCCTTTTATGCAAGGTACTTGTTGTTTCCTCATATCTATAAATCGTATGAGTCTTTCCAGACAATCAATACCCCTATAGTTTCGTGATGTTGCAATCGAAAGAAAAGCAGCGCCATGTCCACTGTCTCCAGAATAATAGTGATGTGCTATGTTATGTTCTCTTAATAGCTCAACGATTTCTTTCATCTGTTTGCGGTCAAAAAATTGAAATTCAATTCGATAACCAGGATGTTCAGGTACTGCATCATCAGGCATGATTTTACGGATAAATAGATCTAAAATTTATTCAAAAGACTACATTTTTATCAATACAGGAAGGCCACTATTTAGCAGGTTTTTTATTCAGGTGAAAGCTTACGTTCTATGAAAAGAAAAACTGATGGGTTAAAACCGAACCGGTTTACCGGTTCGGGTGTTTTCGGACTTAGAGCGACGGAAACGCTGGATTAAGCAGCCATTGCCTTAACACGAGCACTGAGGCGGCTTTTAATTCTTGATGCTTTGTTTTTGTGCAAAATACCTTTGCTGGCAGCTTTATCAATGACAGGCTGTGCTGATGCATAGGCTGCTTTAGCTGCTTCTGGGTTACCTGCTTCAACGGCTTTCAGGACATTTTTAATGTAAGTACGGTACATTGAACGCGCGCTTGCATTATGTTTGCGTAATTTAATGTTCTGACGAGCGCGTTTAATTGCTGACTTGATATTTGCCACTTCTAATCTCCACTGATTCGATACAAAATTAACAGGACTTACAAAAAAACGCTGGTCTTTGCGTTGGATTCGGCCAAAAAACCATTATTCCCTTCTCCCAAGAATCAGGAGAAGGTGCCTGCAGGGCGAATGAGGGTAAAACCAAACCCGCTCTGCTCTCAATATTTTTAGTAAGTCCTGAATGAATGTCGACGATCATGCACAATTTCATAAATGTTGTCAAGTTTAGATTCAGTTCCGGGTGTGATTAAAACTGCGGTCCATTAAAAGATGCCGTCATTGCGAAGAGCGCAGCGATGAAGCATATATGGACCGCAGTTTTAATCACACCCATACAGCTAACTTTTGGTGACGCAAGTTATCTAAGCATGATACGATCCGACATATCGTTTTCAAGGATGTTAATTTTGAAACCCCAAAGCTTATTGCGTTCTACCACTCTTGTGTCCATGATGACTTTTATTTCGCGTATCATGGGGTTTGTGCGTGATATGATTCTTGCACAGATGTTTGGTGCTGAAGCGGGGATGGATGCGTTTTATATTGCATTTAAAATTCCTAATTTTATGCGGCGGTTATTTGCGGAAGGTGCTTTTTCACAGGCGTTTGTTCCAGTATTGGCTGAGTATCAAAAGACACGTACGCTCGATGAAGTGCGGGTTTTTTTGGCCCGCATTGCGGGCAGCATGAGCGCGGTATTGACCTTGGTCACTGTGGTGGGAATTGTCGCTGCTCCAGTTATTATTTTTATTTTTGCACCGGGTTTTGGAGGGGATTCAGAGCGTTCCGCCTTAGCGACGCAAATGTTGCAATTGACCTTTCCTTATTTGATGTTGGTGTCTCTGACTGCCATGGCGGGCGCTATTCTCAATACGTATGGCTATTTTGGTGTGCCTGCCTTTACGCCGGTTTTTTTAAATATCAGCATGATTGTCTGTGCGGTTTATTTGAGTCCACATTTTGAGGTGCCTGTTGTCGCACTGGCGTGGGGGGTGCTGATTGCAGGTATTGTGCAATTGGTGTTTCAAATTCCTTTTTTATGGCACCGTAAACTCTTAGTTAAACCGTCGTTAGTTATGCATGATCCAGGCGTTCGTCGAGTTTTAAAACTCATGGTGCCTGCATTATTCGGCGTTTCTATCGCCCAAATTAATTTAATGATTGATACGATTTTTGCGTCTTTTTTACAAGTGAGTAGTGTGACGTGGTTGTATTACACCGATCGATTGACAGATTTTCCGTTGGGTGTGTTTGGTGTTGCCATTGCTACTGTGATTTTGCCCCACCTATCCAGGCGTCATGCTGAGCAAAGTCCTGAGCATTTTTCACGAGCTTTGGATTGGGGGTTGCGGTTGTTATTATTGATTGGCGTGCCGGCAGGGTTGGGATTAGCCGTGTTTTCTATGCCAATGATTGCAGGTTGCTTTGCCTATGGAAAATTTACGGCGTTTGATGTGTTACAAACGCAAAAAAGTTTGATTACCTTAGGTGTGGGTGTTCCTGCTTTTATGATGGTGAAAGTATTAGCCTCGGGCTTTTATGCTCGTCAAAATATTAAAACTCCAGTGAAAATTGGGGCATTATCCATGTTGGTGAATTCGTTACTGTGCGCATTATTGGTCTATCCCCTAGCCCATGCGGGATTAACATTAGCCTCATCACTGGCTGGCTATGTGAATTGTGGTACCTTACTCTTTCTATTAGTGCGTCGAGATATTTTTCAATTAAGACCAGGTTGGGGACGTTTTTTGTTACAATTAACCGTCGCGAATGCGCTCATGGGGTTATACCTATTTTTTGTGCAGGGTGATTTGAGCACGTGGATGGCAATGTCGCGCTCATTACGATTGGGACAATTGCTAATGCACATTGGTATTGCAGCAGTGATTTATATGATGGCATTAGGACTGTGTGGTGTGCGAGTTGCTCAATTTCGTGGTCAAATAAAATAGGAAATAGGATGAAAGCAGATATTTTTTATCAAACCAAAGCCGATAAATCAATTGTGTTAGTTTTGGTCACACCAGTGGATTACGCGAAACAATCGTCATGGCCGGAACGTATTCAATGTATGTTAGCCGAACAGCAATTTCAAGGTGAATCGGGAGATGTTGCCCTCATTATGGATGCGGCAGGTGGTTTAGAGTCTGTATACGTCGGCGTCGGGCAGGGTACGGAAGGGGCAGCCTTAGCTCAAGCCGCGGTACGAGTACCGCCAAGCCATTATCGTGTTGAAAAGGCTTTATCGACGGAATCTTTATTGGCTTGGTCATTGGCTCAATATCAATTTGCGCAGTATAAAAAAGTAATTAAATTGCCACGTGTGCTGCTGGTGAGTGAAACGCAAAAAATGAAGGTGTTAGCGTGGGCTTCGGCAATATTCACCGTGCGTGATCTGATTAATATGCCCACTAATGCATTGGGCCCGAAGGAGTTAGCACGTGAGGTGGAAGCGTTGGCTGATGCCCATCAGGCGACCTTTAAACAATGGGTTGGCGATGAATTATTGCGTGATAATTTCCCTGCCATTCATGCCGTAGGCCGTGCTTCGGCATCGGAACCCCGTTTGTTGTCGTTGACATGGGGTGATGTGGCTCATCCTCGAGTGACATTAGTGGGCAAAGGCGTATGCTTTGATTCGGGTGGCTTGGATTTAAAACCATCTTCGGGTATGCGATTGATGAAAAAAGACATGGGTGGTGCTGCCCAAGTCATCGGATTGGCTAAATGGTTAATGACCGAGCGTGTGCCAATCCGCTTGCATGTTCTAATTCCTGCGGTTGAAAATGCAGTGGGGTCAGATGCTTATCGACCAGGCGATGTTTTAACCATGCGCAATGGATTAACCGTTGAAATTGATAACACAGATGCGGAAGGTCGTTTGATATTGGCGGATGCCATGGCGAAGGCGTGTGAAGAAAAACCAGAGTTATTAATTGATTTTGCTACGTTAACGGGAGCCGCTCGTACAGCTGTAGGGACAGATATTTCAGCGATGTTTTGTAATGATGATCAATTGGCGGCCGATATCGCCAAATCAGCTGATTACATGAGTGATCCGGTTTGGCGCATGCCATTATTTGCGGGCTATCACAGTTTATTTGAGTCAACCATTGCGGATATGGCCAACTCGAGCTCTTCACCGTATGCGGGGGCTATTACCGCAGCATTATTCTTACAACATTATGTTACACAAGGATTGCCATGGATACATTTTGATATCATGGCTTGGAATGTGAGTAACAAACCAGGAAAACCAGAGGGTGGGGAAGCGATGGGCATACTCGCTGTGGGGGATTATTTATCAAAACGCTACGGTACGCATCGTTAAAATTAATTAAGCAACCCACCAACCGAGGAAAAATCGATTTAAGAGTTGTAACCAAAAGCCGAATGAGATGAACGTAATGACCAGCATGGCAATACTTAATTTCATTCGGCCTAAACGGAACAGAAAGATTTTATCAGGGTGTATAATATCGCTGATGACTAACAAGACCCAGACGGGGTAAAGACACCGACTCATGGATTCATAATGACGTGTGGACAGCGAAAAACAGGTCAATAAAAATAACAGCGCTGCGCCTAAAAACCAAGTTAAACTGTTTTGATCAAGTCGATGTGTTTTTTTGCATAAACAGATGAAAAATAAAATACCTATCCATAGAAAAATGGGCACCAATGTTTCCGAAAACGTATATGCCGCAAATCTAAAACATTTTAAAATAAAAAGAGAGGCATACCCATTGGGAAGTGGCGGCGCCAAATCTAGATCATAGCCAAATGGTGGGGGTAGCCAGGTTGGTAATTTAAATAAAAATAAGGGGTCTGCCGTTCCCTTCCAACCAATACGCTCCATATCAAAATAAAGATGCCAAGAGTCAAACGCGATTGCGCAATATGTTAAAAAACCAATACAACCTAACGCACCAAAGAAAACCAGTAAGCTTGGTGATTTTAGTGTTTGTGTTGTCGCGTTGCCGTTTACGATCAGGGGTCTTTTTTTAGTAAATTTCATGACCATGAGTGACAGTAGTGGGGCAATTAATACAGGCACACCAACAAGACGCGTGGCGGTCATTAATACGCCACTGAGACTCGATAAAATCCAACGTTTTTCAAGAGCGAGCCAAAGCGTAAGACAACAGGCAAACATAAACAGTGATTCAGAATACCCAGTAAAGAGAAACCAACTGGTGGGGAAGGTCATGACCAGCAGTGCTGCACACAGTTGCTCCGTGTATTTTACGTGTCGAATAATATAAAAAAATAAACACCAAAACAGCAGCGCCGCACTTTGCGATATCACCAACAATGCAGTTTTGGCATTGATCCCAAAGAGTACAATACAAAGTCGGGCTAAATAGGGATAGCCAGGGAAGAAAACAACGTTGGCATGAGTGAGTCCAGTGTGGGTAGGTCCATCAATATTGATATAACCAAACTGAGCAATCGCTTCATACCATTCGGAATCCCAATGCGTGGCAAGGCTAAGCCATGATGTGGCGAGTGTTTTTTCAGGGCAAATGAATAAAATCAGCGAAAGTTGCACTGTGAAAAAAAGACAGCCCAGAAAAAATGGATGATGTGTTATGTTTTTAAGTTGCATCATACAACAGATTCTAGTGTTGATTCATCAGAAAATCACCGCAGGAGTGCTATCGATGTGTTTAATATGAATCCCATTATGTTCTACCTTCATTACTTAGTTTCTTCCAATTCGATCCATCTAGTTTGTTTTCTTTACAATGGTTTGCTGTTTAGAAGCATTATCTGTCTTTGTAATTAGAATAAGTTTGGTCATTGGTCGACTATGTCGATTAATGGTAAATTATTTACCATTTTCAATGTGATCTAACCATACCGACAAATGAGTCTTCGCTTTAAATGATCCAATATGTTGTATGTTTGACTTCAAAAAATAAGCCAGTCTAATGCATATTTTGCTATTTGTGAACTCTGTACATGACAAAAAACCCTGTGATCCCATGTAAATGCAATGGCCAGCGATGCAACCAGTTTTTTAATTCGAGATACGATTTATCCGTGATATGCGTATCCTCAAAGTTAAATCCACGCCCTTTAAAACAGCCGAAAAGGCATTCGATTTCCCAGCGAAGTCCTGTTGCCTCTACCTGAGTGTGATGTATTATGTTATAATTCGCACAATTTTTGTCGTTTAGATAAAGATCATGAGGCGCGAGATTTTTGAGGCGATAGAAAGGGTTTTTTTAGCCATAGAGCAAGCACTGGGTATTTTTTCAAAAAACGCTGAACAATCTATGGCAGCAGCTCTACTTTATGACATGAAGATGGAACTGCGTGATGCATTGAATGGCTGTCAAAAAAGTATTCCTTGGATTGATGATGGTGACCTACCCAATGATAGTAATATTAAAACCATTAAGTATATTTCTGAGCAATATGAGAAAGAGATTATCGATATTAGCTTGGAGATAAACGAGCGTGATCATTTCAATGACCTCATTGATTCTTTACGTCATTTAAGCAAACAAATTCCGTCTGTTGTATCAGCTGTGACGCAGAAAAAATCATCCAAAGAATTCATTAAGAACAGCCGATCGTTTGCTGAATGGAACGCCAATTTTTTTCAAAATGCTTCTGTAATCGATGGCTATATTAAAAAAACGGCAGGATTGCCTTTTGTGAAAGAGATCATTATTCACACACCCTCTTCAAGTAATGTTAATTATTTGTGCATTGATATGGATTGTTATTATAAATATATTGAACAACATGTTGAACGCATTCAATTTTATATTTTTGAATCCTTCCAATTTAATCGACAACTTACTTCGCACGAAGACCAGTCGTTATCATTAGCACAATGGTCTGGTCAATTTTTCACAAGAGTTCGGATGATTCTAACAAATTTTAGCGAACAATTGTCTGAAGCTAAAAAAATAGGTGACATTGATGAAAAAGAAATTGCTTTATATCAATTACTTAACTTTTATAACAACAATGACATCTATCGAATTGCTATTTTAGAAGCTTTAATTGAAGCCTTGGATCGGTATAAAAATCATTTAATGACACTGGATATTGATACCACCAAATCACAAAAAATAGTAATGGATAAAATAAGAAATGCTGTTCATAGACTACCGTTAAATTATCAAGAAATACCCGGACAAGCCAATACAATTTCTACAACACTCCAAGAGATTTATTCTTCACTGAAAATAGGGTCACGTGAAGAACAAACGAAAGCGTGGAGGATTTTTAGTAATTTACAACCATTACCAAAAACTTTACCATACACCTGTCCTCATGTACTAGCTCTATGGTATCAATACAAAGCGTTCTTTTTATTGCTTGATCTTCCGTATTACCGCTTAAAACAATGGACAAAGGCGCCTGAACATTCTGTTGACCTAAATTTTCCGAATGTTTTACATATTTATCCAAATGGAGAAAATATTAATTTTGCTTATAAAGCACAAAATGCTATACAAACAATAGATATTAATCCTAAGAATACAGGTCATTCTTGCACGTGGATACGAATTCTTGAAAACCTCAAAAATAACAGTTCCTTGACGGACGAACAGAATCATTTTATTTTTCAGCAGCTTGCACGCTATGAAATTTATAAGCCCAATCGTTCATATGAAGATCAAACTGTCAGTGAGGCAGTACAATATCTTCAGCATACGAATGAAACATTAAAAGGCTTTGATGATAAACAAGCTCATACTTTTTTTGAACACACATTAAGGCCTTTTCAAATTCTGATAGAAAAAGGTTCCGAAGAAAAAAACAAAACAAATATCAACACACTGAGACGCCGTGCCGAAAATGAAGCCTGTGAGCGTGCTCAACAACTATCATCTTATCTTGACACAGAGAGAAATTATTATGCCTAATAATCAATTCACTATTGCAATACCTAGCCATCGAAACAGTTTTTTTATTGCTTCAATATTGGGATTGCTTTTGCCAGTTTTAGATAAAGGCCCTATGATTAGGACGTTATTTGGTGAAAATATTGCAATAGATGACTTAGAATATGAATTAGAACATTGTTATCTCAATCTTTTTCCACATTTGAATCAATTCGTTAATTTGTATCTTCGACCTCGATTGGCAGCATACATTAAAGAGAATCCAACTCATTTTAAAGGGGATCCGCAGAGTTTGCTGCAACGAGCAACATCAATTTCAGAAGGAACGCTTGCGTGTGGTCCTATTGAAATACAGGCATTTTCGCTTTTAACAAACACCCACATTCAAGTCGCAACCAGTGCAGTGCAGCCCGATGAGATCTGTGAGTATGGTTCACGGGGTGCACAAAACACCATTAAAATATACTATACTAATGAGTCCAATGCTCTTTGTACCACATCTATCGGTTATAAGCGTCATTTAATTCCTGGAGATGGTGACTGTTGCTTCACTGCATTTGGCATTCACCGTGAAACAGCGTATTCACTCCTAGATTGTAATTTGAAAAAAATTGTTTCTTATATTCAACCGCTTCTTGATGCTGCATTACTAACAGAGAAATATTACGATCATTTAAAAAGGAATCAGAGTATTCCTCAGGATATATCATTCGAAGTGTTTTCAACTCATTATCAGCAGTATCGAAAAAATACAGGCATACTTCGTGTTTATTTAAAATATGATCTTCTCGAACGCGCAGTTGAGAACGGATGGGGGCATCCTGCGTTTTTGCAGGCATTAGCTCATTTACTTCGTATCAATCTTCGAATATGGGAAAAAGATTCTGCGGAACAATTGCAGCCTCTATCAACGTATGCCGACAAGTACGCTCGTTATAGCTCAGGTGACAATAACCCTTGGATTGATCTGTTGTGGGTTAATCGTTCTCATTTTGACCGATTAGAATTGATTGGCTATGATGAGACGTCACAAAACCGCCTTTTAACGCCCCTCACACAACAATTAAATTCTTCTTGTCATGTGCGCATTGATTCATCCGATGATCTTTCAGGTGAGTTAGGCAAGCAGCTAAAACTTTTTTCTGTCGTTTCTGTAGTGAAAGAAGAGGCTGATAATCAACCCATGTTAACCGTTATAAATCAATCACTTGGTAAAATATCATCTTATCTCGATAACATGAGCCATTGTGTTACTATCCCAGGAAGAAATAGTTATCGTCAGGGTGACTGCAACACCGTTGTAAGTGAAGGAAAAACAATACCTGCACTGCTACAGCATAATCGATACGTGGAATTATTTCATCGTGTCGATTTTCAAGCTGCAAATCGTGATTTGATGCATACTGTAAACGAGGCTCTGAAAGCTAATGACACGAGGAGGGATTATTTCGTTTCTACTGGATTGTATGGGGGTTTGGAGGGAGCAACGGTAAGCTTTCTGTTGTTTATGGCAGAAAGGTGGCTCGCTGTGTCCATTTTACCACCAGTGTTTGCTGCCGATATAGCGTTTACAGGTATTGGTGTTGGTTATGGACTCGCTGGGAAACATTTTGCAGAACGACTGAAAAGCGGGCTGCGAAAAGCTCATCAACAAATAGATGAAGGGCTATCCAAAGAGACTTATGAGGAGCGGAAAGATTTCCTCACAGGTGCGGCAGAGCCTTTAGTACAAGAGTATAATGATTGGTTCGCAAATATTTGTCGATATTTTCAGACCTCTGATAGTGCACGAAGTTTTCTTTCATTTTGTCTTGGTGTTTGTTCAAATGTTACAGGAAATTATTCTGATGCCTATGAAAAATATGGAGAAGCGATTGAGTATGCCAAAAAAGCACAGGATCCCTTTGGCCATCTTCAAACAACATTGCTAAAAATTCAATTACTGAAGGAAAAGCCCGCCGCTGAAGTGTACGTCAATTTGACGCCGGAGAACAGTAAAAGACGAGCACAAGCTGAAATAAATGACTTATTAAAGGCTTTAACCCCTTCGTTTGAACCGGCATTTACGGATTGCTTTTGGAGTATTTTTGATAGAATACGCGAGGTTTCTAAGATAGATTTAGATAATATGTCATCGGGAGAGATGGAGTTAGTTCATTACTTTATACAGCTCGACAATTTTTTTCTTTTAAAACACTATGCTCATGAGAAGGGTCAATATATCGAAGTATTGGGTAGATTTGCTCAAGTATTGTTATTAGCAACCGCATCACTCAAAAGTCTAAAAATATTTTCTGAGCGTGTTAAAGCGTATGAAATACCCATCACAGATGTTGTGAACAAATGTGTGCAATGTGTTGAAACAATTCATCAGTTTAAAAATAACAATCCCAGTACAATTAACAATAATAAAGATCTGAAAAATAACCTTCTGTCTATGGAAAAATTTATTCTCGATATTTACACATACTTTTGTTTCGGCAAAACATTGGAAGAGTCTCGATATTATGCATTAGCGAGAAATTTGTTCGATTCATCCTTAAGTTTACCTTCCAGACTTCGGTTTCTTTCAACATTAAAAGAAGAATTTTCAGTGCACCATCCATCCATTGAAAGTTGGTTGGACAGTATCACCCATCATTCGCCCACTTCAGAAATAACGGGCAATAACATGCTGCATATGTTAGTGAAATTAAAAGCAGGCGATGTAACAACATCGGATTCTATCGACTCTATTCATGCGGCCGCTAAGAAATTAGCTTCTTTCTATGATAAGCAAAACAAAAAACAAGAGGCACCCTACGGCGCATTAACTCAATCCGATCCGTTTGCAATAAAAGCAATTTTAGACGAGTATCAACAAGAAATTGCCTTGGCTAACGCAAAAAAGCAAGCGACTTTACCAGAGTCTAGCTTTTTAAATGACATTAAAATAGCAATAATTGGACACATTGGTATTTACTTGTCTAGTAAGCCGTCAGAAAAACGAGACCTCTATCACAAGAATGTAATAAGCAGTTTAGATATCGTTTTTGCAGACGTTAGATTTTGTCAACAGATAGCGGATGCTTATCGTAAAATCCCTTCTTCTCAAATCCCTAATTTGCGAGAAAAAACCGAATATTTGGTGAAACTTGTTAGTTATGATGCGGTGTTAATACGGGGTATATGTGGCCTGGTAAAAGAAAGCGCTATAGCCAATGCACACTCATTGTTTTCAACAAAAGTAGCTGATTACATTCAAAACGTTTTATCTCAATATATCGTCGAAGAAAATGCCTCCAATGCAACTGAAGAAACAGAGTTATTAACAGGTTTACAGATTCGTATGGAAGAGTATTTCCGACAATACAAACCGACAGTGACAAGTCGTACTTATGCGTTTATTGATCAATCAAAATGTTTAAATAACGTTCTTGATAGTTTGAAAAATGGCATATTTAATAGTGCTGATCGTCGAGCACAAATTCTTGGATTCTATAGCCATATTGATGAATCACGTATTCCACGCAATGAATATAAAAATAAAAAAATGTATCTTATAGACTTACTTCACCTAGCACCAATAACAATAGAAAAACTTTATAAGCTTGCTATGGATATGCCGCAAAAAGCTGAATCACAATTTGCCGCTGATGTCATAAGATGTATTCGGGATGCTTGGCAACCTAATTGCACAGGAAATGTATCATCTAATCGAAATACCTTCTTTCTCTCAGAAAATACAAGCGATCAAGAGCGTCAAGAAACGCGTAAAAAAATCAATCAAAAAATGAACATATTTAGATCTGCTTTTATGCATTTTATATCAAAAACCTATACTTTATTTGCTTTTGTATTAAGTGATGAAGCTGTAAATTATACAAAAAACGATGCGCTGAGTAAAACAAGTGACGCGCTTAAAAGTATGCAAGTGTGCGCTAATGTTAATGTTCCATTTGTTGGAGGAATTGAGGTTAGTATTACCCATATTATGGCCGGTGTTCTTGATTTAGTCGGATATATAAAAGGACATCTTGAAAAACAAAAAATGAAACATTTTTACGAGGTATTTTCTTCTGATGAAACACAGCGTTTTAATGAAATGCTTGAAGCTGCATTGAAATTATCCGTTGAGCTTTCACCGGAATTGTACCACATGACAGAGATATCCATTGTAAAATTAGCTGAGATAATTTCAATAAGAGTTATAAATAAGATGACAAATGATCCTGGCTCAAGGTATTTGAGGTGTCCATCAATGATTGAGCAAATAAAAACTACTGTGCTTGATACTAAGCCAGATACCCCCACTGAAAGAAAGCCTTTTAAACAAATATGTCAAGAGGGCATGCGCTCACACAGGGGTTCGAAGGAGCGCAGTGAGATTTCGCAACTAGCTGGCGAAAAGGATGGCCCAACTTACGAAGCAATTCTCGATTTTTCGGGTCGGGTTGTTGTACAAAAAGGGAAAACAATAGGCGTTGTTCCTGCAAAGACCAGATCAAACGCGTTTTGTATGGCGTTAGCAGATACTCCCGTCTCCACCACCGTTATCACTCGAGAGGCATTACCTGAGCGATTGCGACCTATTATTGATGTTTGTGTTGAGGTATATCAGGAGGAAATGGATAATAATTTTCCTGTGATACCTACCGATCTACCTGAATACCGTCAACAACAAATGCGTTGTATGAGAATGGGGGCTTCTCTATGAAAAAATTATAGGTCACATCTATATCCACAGAGAGTAGGATAAATGTATCTAAATGTTGAGCACGGATTTTGAGGTCTGTTGATGCATATCGGCCTTCGCTGGATCCTGATATTTGTTTAACATACCTTTACTTTTTGTCGGAAACCGTTAAAATATACCTTTATTTTATGTCGGTTGTTTGTGATGCAACGCCACCTTTTAGAAAAAATGAAAATCTGGTTGAATGCCTCAACGCGCAAGCCGATGGTTTTGCGTGGTGCGCGGCAGGTTGGTAAAACGTGGTTGGTTCGAGCCTTGGCAAATGAATCGGGCCGAGAGCTTATTGAGCTTAATTTTGAAAGGCGGCGTGAGTTGGCTATTCATTTTGAAAGCAATGATCCGGCCATCATTTTGTTAAATTTGGAAAGTGCATTGAATCAAACCATTGTGCCAGAAAATGCCATTTTGTTTTTAGATGAAATTCAAGCCGTACCGGATTTACTGGAAAAACTCCGTTGGTTTTATGAGCTGATGCCACAGCTTGCTGTTATCGCTACGGGCTCACTATTGGAGTTTGTATTGGAGCGCCATTCCTTTAGTATGCCTGTGGGTCGAATTAATTATTTTTTTGTTGAACCTATGGGTTTTGAGGAATTTTTATTAGCAAAAAATGAAACACATTTGTTGGCAGCTATTAAAAACTTCAGTTTTCAAACGAGATTGAATGTCGCATTGCACAATAGGGCGACTCAATTATTTAACGAGTTTATGATGGTTGGCGGTATGCCTGAAGCTGTTTCAACATGGGTAGATACCCGCTCCCTCGAATCGTTATCTATGGCACACAATAACTTAATTAATACATATCAAGATGATTTTGCAAAATATGCAGGAAAACTATCAATGCATTATTTGGATGATGTTTTTCATGCTGTGCCATCGTTATTGTCAAAAAAATTTGTCTATGCACATGTGAATTCAACGGCAAAACAGGCGAGTATTAAACAGGCTATGAATTTATTATCTAAAGCACGCTTATGCCACCCAGTGCAGGCTTCATATGCCAACGGCATTCCTGTGGGAGCGGACGTTAACCCAAAACTATTTAAATTGATTTTTATTGATGTGGGTTTGGTTTCAACCATGCTAGGTTTACGATATCATCAATTTGAAACCATCGATGATATCGTACTCATTAATCAAGGTGCGTTGGCAGAACAAGTGACAGGGCAATTATTACGTTTACTATCGCCTTATTATATCGATCCGAAATTATATTATTGGAGCCGTCAGTCCAGTAGCAGCAGTGCTGAGATCGATTATATTATCCAGGATAATCATCGCTTGATTCCGATTGAAGTTAAAGCAGGTAGTGAGGGAAAAATGCGTTCGTTGCAGCAGTTTATGCATGAGAAACCTTGGAAAACAGCAATACGATTATACTCAGGTTTAGCATCACGAAGCGATATCAATATGAAAACAACACAGGGCCACGCTGTTCATTATGAATTAATTTCATTACCCTTTTATTTGATTAGCCAAATTTATAGGTTAGTGGTGAGCAGTGATCCTTCATAAGTCCAGATGTTTATCTTCTTATCTCCATATGGTCCATCAGTTAATTTTTTATATAATTCGTCATTAAAACAATGACGTTTGAATTTATCAAGTTATCCATATGCTATCAAGATCATAATGAAAACATGGTGTGTTTAAATAGGTCTAATGATGTGGTCTCAAATTTGACGTTTCTCCGGCATCCGTTTGCCACCTGGCCCTGCCCCAGCTTGCCCTGGCTGATCCTAGCGTTTAAGCTTATTCTGCTAATTTACTCTGATACAATACTAAGTTTTGCTGGAGATGTTGTTCATCGGGTCGAATGGTCAGTGCACGTTGAGTAGCTTCCTCACCTAAAGCATATTCACCGGCATACCATGCACATCGACTCATGATTTCATATCGATCATAAAAATACATATTTTTCTCGATGAATAATATATCTTGTGTTGGATAAGCCATAGAGTAGGCATGTTTGATGAATAAAAAACAGGCTTGAGGATTGGATGGCCAATAATGATCGGCTATTTTAACTAAGGGCTCAATGCGATGAGGGCGTAATGCAAATGCTTTCAAAAAATAATCCATCGCAGTTTGCCATGTGATCTGTGAGTGTGTTTCGATCAGCTGCTTCGATAAACATCCCAAGCGGAAAAGGGTAATGAAATTCTCTTCATCCCAACCGGATAATGTGTCTCGATGTTGATACATGTGATATGCATTATCAAGCAGGCCTAAGCATTCATAAGTTTGGGCTAAATAAAATGCAGTTCTTGGATCTTGTTTATCGTCATGAAATGCGTTGGATAATAATAAGAGATCTTGTTGCCAACGTCGTTTGCTTTTTTCAATCCCGTAATCACTTGATTTAACTTCAAAAAAAACAGAATCAGGTGCTTTAATCACTGCTGGTATATCGGGTGCTTCGTGCACTACGCCTTTAAATCGAATTTGATTTGCGGCTCTGAATAAGCGTGCGGTTGTAAATTCAATGGAATTCATATGAATATTGATGAGATATAATGCCGTATCTTTATTTTTTTCCTGTTCACAAAATGTGATTAGTTCAGAAGCGTTGTGTAGGTACCATTCAGCATCGGGCATCATAAAAAATACGGCCGTTGGAAATTGTTGTTCCGCTAACGCTAGGGCTCGATTACGTGATGTGGCAAAATCGATAAATGGTTCTTGTTTGATACAGCCTGTGACATGTTTTTGTTGAAGAAAAGTCTGTGCTAATTGCACTGTGTTATCGCTTGATCCTGTGTCTAAAATAAAAAACTGGGTCAGTCCACCCGTTAGAAATGACTCAAGAGTTGATTGTATTGATATCGATTCATTTTTGACCATCAATACAATCACAATTAAGGGTGAATCAGATTTTATCATGTTATTATCATAACCATGTTGCATCAGTACCGTCTAACGGCGACCCGGTCGAGCTGTCTAAGGATGTTACGCCAAGACAAAGCAACACAACACCATCATTTAAGCCATAAGTCACTGTAGCATTTTGATTGATGGATAACGTGAGTGGTGTGGCAATGCCTGCGGGTACGTTAATTGGTGAAGAAAGCATTGGTCTGTAACCCACATTGCTTTGGTTTGAGTTAGGCGAGTATTGTCCGGCTACTTGATAAAGTGCGCAACGTGCATTATTTGTTGTTAACAATGTAATTTCATTGGTTGATCCGACGGCATTGGCGTGCGGTCCGAAAACTTTAATGAACCCTCCATGATTTACACCGCGAATGACATTCAAATAATTTGACGCGCCGTTTAGCACGATATCAAGCTTTATATAGTTAGGTGATGAGGTATCAATGAGACATCCAGAGGGCTCCCATGCATTTTCACCAGCGACGCAAGCTTGTTGCCAATTGGATGTATCAAATGACGTGAGCTGCGGGTTGGCGTCATCCGTTTTATTGGTGGATGTCGCCTGATTATCGTGAGTAACTATTTTATTATCGATAATGGCTTCATCAGAATTCATAACGACCGATTCATCAGCTTGATCGACAGAAGACATTAATGCTTTTCCACCTTTTGGTCCAGTTGGTCCAGTTGGTCCAGTTGGTCCAGTTGGTCCAGTTGGTCCGGTTGGTCCGGTTGGTCCGGTTGGTCCGGTTGGTCCGGTTGGTCCGGTTGGTCCGGTTGGTCCGGTTGGGCCGGTTGGTCCGGTTGGTCCGGTTGGTCCAGTTGGTCCGGTTGGTCCAGTTGGTCCGGTTGGTCCGGTTGGTCCGGTTGGTCCGGTTGGGCCAGTAGAGCCAGTTCGACCTGTGGCGCCAGTAGCACCTGTTCGACCAGTGGGTCCTGTTGCTCCATTTGAACCATTGGTGCCTGTAGAACCTGTGGCACCGGTAGCCCCGGTGTTTCCATTAGAACCAGCAGACCCTGTGGCACCCGTTGCGCCAGTGTTACCGTTAGAACCGGCAGAGCCTGTGGCTCCCGTTGCGCCAGTGTTACCGTTAGCGCCAACAGACCCTGTGGCTCCTGTTGCGCCAGTGTTACCGTTAGCGCCAACAGACCCTGTGGCTCCTGTTGCGCCGGTGTTACCGTTAGAACCGGCAGATCCTGTAGCACCAGTTGCGCCGGTGTTACCGTTAGAACCAGCAGACCCTGTAGCACCGGTTGCGCCAGTGTTACCGTTAGAACCAGCAGACCCTGTAGCGCCGGTTGCTCCAGTTGCTCCAGTATTACCATTGGAACCGGCAGAGCCTGTGGCTCCCGTTGCTCCGGTGTTGCCGTTAGAACCAGCAGACCCTGTGGCACCGGTTGCCCCAGTATTACCATTGGAACCGGCAGAGCCTGTGGCTCCCGTTGCTCCGGTGTTGCCGTTAGAACCAGCAGAGCCTGTGGCTCCCGTTGCGCCAGTGTTACCGTTAGAACCGGCAGACCCTGTAGCACCAGTTGCGCCAGTATTACCATTGGAACCGGCAGACCCTGTAGCGCCGGTTGCGCCAGTGTTACCGTTAGAACCAGCAGATCCTGTAGCACCTGTTGCGCCGGTGTTACCGTTAGAACCAGCAGACCCTGTAGCACCGGTTGCTCCAGTATTACCATTGGAACCGGCAGAGCCTGTGGCTCCCGTTGCTCCGGTGTTGCCGTTAGAACCAGCAGACCCTGTAGCACCAGTTGCGCCAGTATTACCATTGGAACCGGCAGACCCTGTAGCGCCGGTTGCGCCAGTGTTACCGTTAGCGCCAACAGACCCTGTGGCTCCTGTTGCGCCGGTGTTACCGTTAGAACCGGCAGATCCTGTAGCGCCGGTTGCGCCGGTGTTACCGTTAGAACCAGCAGAGCCTGTGGCTCCCGTTGCGCCGGTGTTACCGTTAGAACCGGCAGACCCTGTAGCACCAGTTGCGCCGGTGTTACCGTTAGAACCAGCAGACCCTGTGGCACCGGTTGCCCCAGTATTACCATTGGAACCGGCAGACCCTGTAGCACCGGTTGCGCCGGTGTTACCGTTAGAACCAGCAGACCCTGTGGCACCGGTTGCTCCAGTATTACCATTGGAACCGGCAGAGCCTGTGGCTCCCGTTGCTCCGGTGTTGCCGTTAGAACCAGCAGACCCTGTGGCACCGGTTGCCCCAGTATTACCATTGGAACCGGCAGAGCCTGTGGCTCCTGTTGCGCCGGTGTTACCGTTAGAACCAGCAGAGCCTGTGGCTCCCGTTGCGCCGGTGTTACCGTTAGAACCGGCAGATCCTGTAGCACCAGTTGCGCCAGTATTACCATTGGAACCGGCAGACCCTGTAGCGCCGGTTGCGCCAGTGTTACCGTTAGCGCCAACAGACCCTGTGGCTCCTGTTGCGCCAGTGTTACCGTTAGAACCGGCAGATCCTGTAGCACCAGTTGCGCCAGTATTACCATTGGAACCGGCAGACCCTGTAGCGCCGGTTGCGCCAGTGTTACCGTTAGAACCAGCAGACCCTGTAGCGCCGGTTGCGCCGGTGTTACCGTTAGAACCGGCAGAACCCGTAGCGCCGGTTGCGCCGGTGTTACCGTTAGAACCAGCAGACCCTGTGGCTCCTGTTGCGCCAGTGTTACCGTTAGAACCAGCAGATCCTGTAGCACCAGTTGCGCCAGTATTACCATTGGAACCGGCAGACCCTGTAGCGCCGGTTGCGCCAGTGTTACCGTTAGAACCAGCAGAGCCTGTGGCTCCTGTTGCGCCAGTGTTACCGTTAGAACCAGCAGAGCCTGTGGCTCCTGTTGCGCCAGTGTTACCGTTAGAACCGGCAGACCCTGTAGCACCAGTTGCGCCGGTGTTACCGTTAGAACCGGCAGATCCTGTAGCACCAGTTGCGCCGGTGTTACCGTTAGAACCAGCAGACCCTGTAGCGCCGGTTGCGCCGGTGTTACCGTTAGAACCGGCAGATCCTGTAGCACCAGTTGCGCCGGTGTTACCGTTAGAACCAGCAGACCCTGTAGCACCGGTTGCGCCAGTGTTACCGTTAGCGCCAACAGACCCTGTGGCTCCTGTTGCGCCGGTGTTACCGTTAGAACCAGCAGACCCTGTGGCTCCTGTTGCCCCAGTGTTACCGTTAGCGCCGGCAGAACCCGTAGCGCCGGTTGTCCCGGTTGCACCCGTTGTGCCTGCACCAGTTGCTCCTGTTGCCCCAGTACTACCATTTGCTCCCGTTGGGCCGGTTGGGCCTACGGTACCAATGCCACTGTTTACGAGACAGTTTAAGACATTTCGCAAATCAATTGCACTCACGCCCGTTTTGCCATTTGGAAGCATATTGATGCAATCTTCAGGGTTTGTTGATGCACCTATCGCCTTGGTTGTAATAAGCCCGATTGATACGGCGAGTAATTTCTTTATGAACTTAGATTTAGATTGAATTTTAAACATTTATTTCAACACTCAACAGGATGGCTTGCCAGGTTGGAATACCAACGAGTGTCGAAACACCCCTGGCATTCATATTTTTTAAACTTGTGTCTTCGCCAAAAAAACGCTGATAATGAATTGCAAAACGACAGTGATCCGATAATTTGATACCTGCCCCCCCCTGCACATCCGGTAACCAACGGTTTGTTGTGATGACGTCGGCTCCATTTACCATAGTGCCTTGATAGACGTAACCGCCTTTAACCTGGAGATAAAACGGATCGCGAAATATGTATTTCATGGTTAATAACGCATCAGCAGGTGCTTTCATGATTAAAAAAACGGGCAACGCATTTTGCCCAAGCACGGCTGTGCTTTGTGATGTTAAGACCATCTGTGAGCCAGTCTGAAATCCGAGCTCACTGCCAAATTTCAGTTTATTGTTGATCCGCCACATCGAGCCTAAGCCAAAACGAAATAACCCGGATTCACCCGTCTTATTTGCGGCATCTTGTAATACGCCGTAACCACCTGACATATTGACATACAAATCAAGCTTCGATCGAATTGATTTTACAAAATCATTGGCAAAAAGAGGGTGGTTGAAACTTAATATAATTAAAAAAAATGCTAGTTTTTTCTTTAAACTCGCTGCGCTTGTTGTTAACAACGTAATATCCTTATATTATTTTTTACCTGGTTTTAGGGTCCGTTGACATTTCACCTTTATATCTATTGTTCTCTGGGCTCATGCATTCCGCGCATAAAGCGCGGAGCGTAGGCATTTTGGGCTTAGATTATACGTTTAGATGCATGCCCTGAGTAAACAAATAATTGTGCCACAGCATATCACAGTGTTATGTTGGAATCATTCACATTTCGATGGGATGAGTTGACAATTCGTAGCGATTTTTTCGGTAAGATCGAAAATGAGCGCGGCTAATCTCTTTAGCCGCGTCATCAGCTGTGACAATTTCGATGATTCGTCGGAATCGTGTGTGAAACGGAGGAATCGTGCTGGCCATGTTGAGTAGGATATCATTGAAACCGCGTGGTTCTTCGCCGTAGCCAATTTGCACCGGTGGAGGAGGTTCTGGGCCTTCGCCTTGTAAATTGTGGGGGATAAAGCTGTCATCTTTGTAGGTCCATAAAAGCTCATCAATCAATGCGGCATCCTCGGCATGTTCACAATACACAAACACCCGATGGTTACGTTGATAGGCCTTTTCTAGGAGTCGACAAGCGAGCAACCAAGCATCTTTCATTTGGTCACTCGATAGTAAGTAAAAATCAACGCGAACGGACATTATGTTGATGACTCATGCGCGATTTGGCGAAGTATTTGTACGAGCAAAGGTACTGGGCGGCCCGTTGCGGTTCTATTTTTACCTGAAACCCACGCAGTGCCGGCGATATCTAAATGTGCCCAGGGGTATTTTTCGGTAAAACGAGATAAAAAACTCGCGGCAACCACTGTACCTGCAACACGTTCCGCAGGTGAGTTAACCATGTCGGCAACTGGACTTTCTAGTAGATCTTGATAAGCAGGATCTAGCGGAAGGCGCCATGTTTTATCTTGGCTTTCAATGGCTGAGGAGAGAATGAGATCGGCTAATGCTTCATCAGCCGTCATCAAACCGGTTGATATATAACCCAATGCAATGATGACAGCGCCTGTTAAAGTAGCAATGTCAATGACAAAGCGGGGATCAAATTGCTCTGCATAAGTCAATGCGTCGGCCAAAACCAAACGACCTTCGGCATCGGTATTCGTAATTTCGATGGTTTGTCCAGATAGGCTTGTGACAACGTCGCCTGGTTTAATAGCACTACCACTGGGCATATTTTCAGCACAGGCAAGTAATCCGATGACGTTAATCGGAAGCTTCAATAAAGCACATGCTTTTAACGTGCCTAACACACTTGCAGCTCCCGCCATATCAAATTTCATTTCTTCCATGCCAGCAGGTGGTTTCAACGAAATACCACCCGAATCAAAGGTAATCCCTTTACCGACCAACACAACGGGTTTTGTATGATCGTGGCCACGATATTGGATTTCAATGAGCTGGGGTGATTGTATGCTGCCTTGACCTACAGCCAACAGCGAGCCCATGCCCATTTTTTCCATGGCTTCTCGGTCGAAGGTCTTTACGTTTAATGTGTTGTGTTGTTTCGCTAAGGCTCGTGCTTGTTCGGCAAGATAGGTTGGTGTACAAATATTGGCGGGTAAATTTGCTAAATTACGAGTTAAACAGATCCCACTGGCAATTGATTCTGCAGCGCTAATGGCGTCCGATGTGGCACTGGGTAAGTCGAATAGAATGGTTTGAATGGCGTGTGTTTTCTTCTTTTTAGTTTTGTAATCTAAAAATTGATAACGCAACGATTCACACTGTAAAAGCATCTGTTCTACTTGCCAATCAGGTGTACGATGAGCCAATTGAGGCATTGCGATGACAGCGGTTTGAATGTGTTGTTTCAATATATAATTTGCAATAGTAGTCACGTATTGCATGAGCTTTTGTTCGGTATATTCTTTTGGGTTACCACAATGAATCACGCAAATGGTTTGCCCCTCATGATCAGCCTGACAAACTAAATCACCTGGTTCGGTTAATTTGGCATGAAGGCGAGTAATCAGTTTGTGCTGATCGGCCGTCAGAGGCGATGTGAGTATCGGCATGTTCTTGTCATTGAACATCCCGATGACTAAACAGGTTTCATGATTTGGCGGGGCTAACGAGGTGAGTCCATAATGCATATCTGAGCTTCCTATAGGATTTAACAGGTGGTGAATAGGTGTAAAAAATGTTATTTTATCTGCAGATCAGTGAAAATTCTAGGGGTTGTCGGTGATTATCTCTGTACACAGTAAAAAAGTAGGTTGCCTAATTTTTGTTGTGTACGGAGGCCGATCACGCAGGGTTGTACCATTAAAAGATCCTTGTTCAGTCTGGGCCTACGTTCCGCGGCTTGTCCGCGGAATCCATAGACCCTGCGGACAAGCCGCGGGGCGTAGACTATAGAGAGTTAATGTCTCGTGATGATCCACATGACATACTTTTAAAATACTGGATAAAGCGATTGTGTTAATTTTTCGTTACTTAGCTAAAGAAGTACTGGTGACCTTGATTGCGCTCACCAGTATTTTGTTACTGATCTTTATGAGTAATCAAGTGGTGATCTATTTGAATCGAGCTGCCAGCGGAATTATCCCGGGCATGTTGGTCATGAAATTGATGATGCTCGAGCTTCCCAATTTACTCAGTCTATTATTGCCACTTGGTTTTTATTTTGCCTTGTTATTGGCCTATGGTCGGTTATATGCTGAAAGTGAAATGACAGTGTTGCAGGCATGTGGTTTTGGGTATGGACAGCTATTAAAACATAGTTTCATCATGGCTTTAATCGTGGCTTGTGTTACTGCAGCCATGATTTGGATGAGTCCATTGATTGCATATCAACGGGCGAAATTATTACAAACGACAGGTGTACAAACGCTAATCCAAACGATTATTCCCGGACGTTTTCGAGCCATTCAAAATGGTCAAGATGTGTTTTACGTTGAATCCATGAATCATCAACACACAAAAGCACATAATCTTTTTCTCGCACGATCATCCGAAGAACAGGGTAAAAAGCAGTGGGATGTCTTGTGGGCAGATAAAGCGTTCGTGCAAACGGATCGTGCAACCGGTGAAGCGTATTTAATTCTTGAAGAAGGTCGTAAATATCAGGGGATACCAGGGCAGGCCGACTATCAAATTGCGACGTTCAAACGGTATCAAACGCGATTGCCTCATCCGGATATGACGGTTAAAAATGACATTCGTACGGTGAGTTTTGTTGATTTGTGGCCATTTAATAATAACAATTTAAAAAAAGCAGCGGAATTGCAATGGCGTATTTCAATTCCATTGATGGTGTTCCCTTTAACGCTGGTTGGTGTGCCCCTAAGTCGAGTGAATCCACGTGCTGGGAAATATGCGAAATTGTTACCGGCTATCGTCCTTTGTGTCGTGTATGCGAATTTTATGTTCATCTCGCGCAACTGGATTATGGCTGGAAAAATACCGATTTGGCTGGGTATGTGGTGGTTGCATGGGTTAGTGGCATTATTAGGTCTCTGGCTTATCTGGCGTAATCGAGGTGTTTAAATACCATGAAATTAATTGATCGATACATTGCCAAAACTGTATTTGCTGCGATTGTGCTGGTGATCTTGATGTTGACTGGTTTACAGATCTTTATTTTATTTGTGAATCAATTGGGTGATTTGGGCAAAGCTGATTATGGTATCGGTCAAGCGTTACTATTTATTTTGCTGGGCATGCCTTATCAGGTGTATTTATTTTTTCCGATGGCAAGTCTTCTGGGATGTTTGATTGGACTGGGTATTATGGCGAATCATCATGAATTAGTGGTGATGCGTGCGGCGGGGATGTCCATTGGCCAGGTGACATTAGTGGTGTTAAAAGTTGCTGTGGTCATGATTGTAATCGTGACGCTGGTTGGGGAAATGTTATTACCAAAGCTGGTATTGATGGCAAATGATCGAAAAATGCAAGCGCTTAGTGCAGGACAGACGTTAAGAACGGCGAAGGGCGTATGGTTGCGTCATCATAATGATTTTATTGCTATCGCAACGGTATTGCCAGACAACACGCTTGAAGATGTGCATCAATTTCATTTTAATGATACTCATCAATTGCAATCTATTCGGCATATTCAGCAACTGCATTATGTGAATGGTGTTTGGCAAGCGCATGGCATTGATGAAACGGAGATTCTGGCAGACAGCACTCGAACTCACCATGTCGCAGATATGACCTGGGATGTTGTGTTAAAGCCTCGTATCTTGAGCGTGAGTACCAGTGAGCCGGATGAAATGACTTTTTCTGAGCTACATCAATTTTTAAATGCTCAGAAAATGAGTCACCAAACGACTAAAAATTATCAGTTGGTGTATTGGCAACGACTGGTTCAACCCTTCACAACCATGGTCATGATGATGCTCGCGATCCCTTTTATTTTTGGTCCATTGCGCTCATCAACGATGGGATCAAAACTATTGATCGGAGCAACCGTCGGATTTGGTTTTTATATTATGAATCGTTTTTTAGGCTCATTAAGTCAACTTTATCAATTCTCATCCATCGTAGCCGCGATCGCTCCAACCTTATTGTGCGCATTGTTGGGATTCTATTTAATGCGTAGAGTGCGATAAAGCGGGTAAGCAGATCGAATAAAATGATAGATACTTCATTCGATCCGCTGAACGATTTACGGTGTAGGGAATAGACTCTGAATCTGTCGATTAATGATCTCGATGGTTTGCACAATGTCGTTTGAGGTGGTAAATCGACCTAGCGATAATCGTACGGAGCTGTGAGCTAAATCAGCGCTTAAGCCAAGTGCGCGAAGGACATAAGAGGGCTGTAAACTGGCTGTAGTACATGCCGACATACTGGATACTGCGATCTCATGTAGGGCAGGGAGTAATGTTGAACCTTCAATACCTGCGATACTAAAATTTAAATTACCAGCAATGCGTTGTTCAAGACTGCCATTGAGTTGTATGCCTGGTATATGACAAATACCCTGCCATAACTGCTCACGCAATTGCAATATATGCGCTTGCTCTGTCCGTCGGACGGATTCACTTAATGTAAATGCTTCGCCCATACCCACGATCTGATGTGTTGGCAATGTTCCTGAGCGTAATCCACCCTCATGACCACCACCAAAACTTTGCGCTTGGAGTCGAATACGAGGTTTGTGGCGAACATAGAGGGCGCCAATTCCTTTGGGACCATAATTTTTATGCGCTGAAAACGACATTAAACTTACAGGTAATGTATTTAATTGAATTGCCAGTCGTCCCGCACTCTGTGCGGCATCCACATGAAAAATAATCCCTTTATTACGCAGCAATTCGCCGATTGCGGCAATATCTTGGATGACGCCAATTTCATTATTGACGTGCATGATGGATACTAAAATAGTCTCTGGACGAAGTGCCTGCGCTAAAGTGTCAATGTCCAACAAACCATTCGGTTCGGGCGCTAAATAAGTGACTGCAAATCCTTCACGTTCAAGTTGGCGAAAGGTATCGAGGACTGATTTGTGTTCAGTACTCATCGTAATAAGATGTCGGCCTTTGCGTTGATAGAAACGAGCTGCTCCTAAAATAGCTAAATTATTTGCTTCCGTGGCACCGGAGGTAAAAATAATATCTTGAGATTCTGCACCAACCGCAGAGGCGATTTGTGCACGAGCATGTTCAACAGCAATTGCCGCAGTTTGGCCGTAGCTGTGTTGAGTAGAGGCTGGATTACCGAAATCACCGTCATATCCCATGTGTGCTAACATAGTGGGTATGATGTGAGGGTCAATGGGTGTTGTAGCCATGTAATCAAGATATATGGGACGTTTACTCATGATGGTCGTGATGATTGGATTTGTGTCAATATACCACGCAATATATTGACTTCCATAGATTCTAAGCGTGCACGATTAAACAATCGCCGTAAACGTTGCATTAAGCGCTTAGGGTTGGATGGTTTGAGAAAATCAATCTCAATTAAAACTTGGTTTAAATGAGCATAAAATCGTTCAATCTCGTCTGCAGTGGCAAAGGTATCATGGCGTGTTTCCACTGTGGCGGTGGGCGATAATAAACGCATACGAATTTCATAAGCGAGTATTTGTACGGCTTGTGATAAATTGAGTGAGCTAAAATTGGGATTACTTGGAATGTGCACATGATAATGAGCATGCAGTAATTCCGCATTGGTTAACCCCGCGTGCTCTCGACCAAAGACGATGGCAATCTCCGTTTCATCACTGTGACTACTAATCAATTCAGCACAGCTGGCTGGTGATAATCCGGGCAAGGCAATGTCACGTGGTCTAGCGCTGGTAGCGCATATCAGCTGGCAACCTTGCAATGCGTCAGCCAGCGAATCAACAATAACCGCTTCTCGCAATATATCAAATGCACCCGCCGCCATTTCATGTGCTTTTCGGTAGGGTTCCAAGGTTGGATTAACTAGGTACAGTCGATGCAATCCCATCGTTTTCATGGCCCTGGCGGTGGAACCAATATTTCCGGGATGTGATGTCTCAACAAGAACAATGCGGATTGAGGTAAATTTCATAGTGCGGTGGTAAATCTTATGATATCCTTTTGTACATGGTACGTAATATATACTAAATCATAAAAAAATGATACAATCTTTTAGAAACAAAGAATCACAACTTCTCTATGAAGGTAAAGTAATAAAAAAATGGCAGGCCATTTCCAAACAGCTAGAGCGTAGATTAGAGATTTTGGATAATGCCTTAACCCTAGATGACTTAAGACATTTACCGAGTAATCGTTTTGAAGCATTGAGTGGTGATCGAAAAGGGCAATTTAGTATACGTGTCAATATACAATGGCGAATTTGTTTCGAATGGATTCATAATGAGCTTCACTATGTCGAAATCGTTGACTAAGCGGAAATGATGATGCCTAATAACATGAGAGCAATACATCCAGGAGAGATATTAAGAGAGGAATTGGATTATCTGGAATTATCAGCAAACCGATTTGCACATAAATTACATGTTCCACCCAATCGTATTACGTCCATCTTAAATGGTCAGCGTAGCATTACAGCAGAAACAGCATTAAGACTTGCAAAGTTTTTTGGTACAACTCCTGAGTTTTGGATTAATTTACAAACATCGTTTGATCTAAAAATAGAGTATGCTCGGTCATGGGATGCAATCAATAGTGAAATTGATGAGGATTCATCTGCCGCATAGGTTCTTTATTCAATGTCCAAATTCAGAAAATTCATGGGCTCAAGATAGATAATGTGATAGAATGCCTGACGATTTTGATAACAGGCTCATTTATGCAACCCCTATTAAATATTGCGATTCAAGCAGCACGTTCAGCGGGTGACATCATCTTGCGGCACGCTGAGCAAGTTCATCGCCTTAAAACCATAGCAAAGGGCGACAGTGATTTTTATTGTGAAGTGGATGTTAAAGCTGAACAAGCGATCATGAATGCGATTCATAAAGCTTATCCTGAGCATGGTATTATTGCTGAGGAAAGTGGATCGTTTCAAGATGATGCAGAATGTGTGTGGATTATTGATCCACTCGATGGGACTAAAAATTATTTGCATGGATTTCCCTTTTATGCTGTTTCAATCGCGGTGCGTATTAAAAATCGTATCGAACATGCGGTTGTTTATGATCCTTTGCGCCATGAGTGTTTTTCAGCAAGCCGTGGTCGGGGAGCGCGATTTAATGATCATCGTATGCGTGTTTCTAAAACGACTCAATTAAATCAGGCGATGCTTGGATCAAGCTTGCCGGTACGACATGTGGCACGTGCTGAACGTTATCTTCAATCTTACCAAGGGTTTATTGGCCATTGTGCCGGTATGCGCAGTACAGGTTCTGTTGCGCTTGATTTGGCGTATGTCGCGATGGGGCGCTTGGATGGATTTTTTGCATTCTCCATGCAGCCTTGGGATATTGCAGCAGGTGTATTGCTTGTGCAAGAGGCCGGTGGTCTAATCAGTGATTTGCAAGGTGGTGAGGATTATTTTAGGCAAGGTGACGTGGTAGCCGGTACGCCTAAAGTCTTTAAGTCGGTATTACAAACATTGCGACAATAATTGATTGCTCGTAACTTCCCACGTTGTGGATAAGTTTGTTTTCAACATGATCCATAATAAGCTCACGTCATCCTTCGCTACGCTCTGGATGACGTATCTGGGGAGTTTCTGATTGATGAAGGATGGGCATGAAGAAAACACGTTCTTTTCTAAAATGGGCAGGGAATAAATACAACTGTCTAAATCACATGTTGCCTTTTTTCCCCAAGGCACAACGGCTTATTGAGCCTTTTGCAGGTTCGGGTGCTGTGTTCATGAATACCCAATACGATCAATCATTGCTTGCTGAAGAAAATCGAGACCTGATTAGTTTATTCCACCATCTTCAGCAAGAAGGCGATGTTTTTATTGAATACTGTGAACAATTTTTTACTCAAAATCATAATGTGGATTCGCAATATTATCAGTTCCGTGAGCAATTCAATCAAACGACTGATACACGTTTGCGAGCTGGATTATTTTTGTATTTAAATCGCCATGGTTTTAATGGTCTTTGTCGTTACAACCAGCAAGGCATTTATAATGTACCTTTTGGTCGTTATACAAAACCATATTTTCCGCGGATTGAAATGCAGTTATTCCACCAAAAGAGCCAGCAAGCGACATTTATTCATCGTGATTTTCGAGACACGTTTGCGTTAGCTTTACCGGGAGATTTTATTTATTGTGATCCGCCTTATGCGCCGTTGGATCAGGAGTCCAATTTTTCAGCGTATATGGGACATAAATTTTCTGAGGTCGATCAAATGGACCTTGCTACAGCAGCACGAGATGCCGCTCGACGAGGTATTCGGGTTGTTATTTCTAATCATGATACGCCGTTTACACGGCAGCAATACCAGGGAGCTGAGATTATTTCGTTTTCAGTTGCACGAGTCATTAATTCAGACATTACACGTCGGTTTCCAGCCCAGGAAATCATCGCTATTTTCTAGACTCTTTCAAAAAATAAATGGAAAGAATCATCATAACTAGTGAAATAGGGATGATGGATAATGCAATTTGATAATCATGCATAGTATAAATCCGCACCCCATCAATGATTTGATTTTCACCAAATAAATCGAGTAGCACGCCGACTAATGGTTGGAATAGCGCGCCAATGAGCGCCACCATCATATTGACAGCAGCGAACACTGTGCCGGTTAAAGATGCGGTGCTGCTCTCTTTACCCATGACAAATACGATAATTTCAACGGCACTGAATAAGCCATATAAAAACACGAGTAGATTTAATGTTCGAAACGATAAAGTGGGGTAATACAAAATAATACAAATACAAACCAACGATAAGAAGCCACCGATGAATAATGGCATAATACGTCGTCCAGTATGATCAGAAAGATAACCTGATAAGGGTGCTCCTACGGCCCACCCTAAGAAAAGCATTGAAATACAAGTTGCTGCGTCAGTTTTTGTTAAATGATGCGCGTATTCAAGATACGATTTACCCCATAGCTCACCAAAAACAGATAACGAAGTATATAAGCATGCACCAACGAAACCAATCAACCAAACTTGTCGTGATAAGAGAACATGCATGACATTTTTGCCAAACTCACGCATGGTTTGATGTTTGGCCGAACTTGCTTCAGGTCCGTCTCGAACGATGAGAAATATAAACACAGTTAAGATTAAACCAATCGATACAAGTAACATCAGTACGGATTGTAAATTTAACGTACTCACCAATTCAGTAATTTTTATTTCACCATAGATGAGTCCAAACATGCCAAGGGTGGTCATCAAGCCAGCAACCAATGAAAAAAATCGTGGGGGCAACCAGTTGACTGCCGATGTTAATACACCGACAAATGCAAAGGCTGAACCAAATCCCACAAGAAAGCGACCTAGGCTTGCAATCACAAGAGATGTAGAGCAACTAAACAAATAAGAGCCTAACGTGCAGCAGAGACAGGCCAGAGTGAGCAAGCATCGGGGACCGAAGCGGTCCATTAGCATGCCCACCGGTAATTGCATAGGAGAGTAGGCAATGTAGTAAAGTGCTGCCATCTGTCCAAATGCTGAAGCCGAAATATTTCCAAAGGCTGCAATCAATTCATTCTGTAACACACCCGGCACGATGCGTAAAATGAATTCGTAGCAGTAAAACAAAGCGCCAATTGTACAAATGACGCTGCCAAATATCAGCTGTTTTCGCGGAAATTGTTTCATTGTGGTCTCAAGTATTGATTGATTCTCTATTCATTTGCCTCTGCGTAAGTTTCTTTAATAAAGAACGTTAAAAAGGCAGCGATAAGGATGCCAATTGGAATAATCGATATCGCAAATTGGTAATCAACTGCCGTGTACAATTGGTGAATACTCGGTGCTGCTTGAATGGCTGATTTTGGCGTACGCAACATGACGCTCCAATCTAACAAACGACCAACCAAAGGTTGTAAAAACATCGCGCCAATCATAACCAGCATGTTTGTAACTGCAATTGCTGTTCCCGCTGCTTCCTTAGGACTTAATTCGCGTCCGACTGCAAAAACAATTGCTTGTGCGCTGTAAAACAGGCCTAAAACAAACATCAAGATATTCAGTAAATGCGGTGCTAAATTTGGGATATATAAAATACATGCCATGATGATTGCTGCACCACTTGATCCAAAAATCATAGGCAGTTTGCGGCGTTTTAAACGGTCTGAAATCAAACCCATTAACGGTGCACCAATCATAAATCCAAAAAATAACAATGAATTAGCAAAACCTGCATCAGAAGACGAGAGTCCATGGGCATGCTCTAGGTAGGGAATGCCCCACAATTCGGCAAATACAGTGGTCGGTAAATATACTAAACAACCGAACATGCCATTAATCCAAATTTGTCGATTGCGCAGAATAATACCCAAATCAATCATATTGCGCTTGAATGTATCAATTGTACCACCGCTTTCTGGGTCGCGCTTATGATCATGAATTCCAAACCAGATGACGAAGATTAATCCAATACCAAAAATGGCAGTCCAAACGATGGTTTGTTGCCAACCCGAGTTAGCCACACAGGTTGATATGATATTATCGCCAATCATTGCTCCCACAGTACCGAGGGCAGCGGTGATACCAGCGACCATGGCCAACTTGTCTTCTGGTAACCAAATGGTTGCAAGCTTTAAGACGCCGACATAAGCAAATGCAGAGCCAATGCCGATTAAGACACGGCCAGCCAATGCGACATTATAGACATCGGTACAAGAAAACATGAAGGTTCCGATAACGCAGATGAGGCATGCGATCGTCAATAAGCGTCTGGGCCCAAACCGATCCATCAGGACACCCACGGGTAACTGCATGGGAACATAAGCATAGTAATAAGCTGAAGATAACAGTCCAAAGCCAGTTGCTGTGAGTCCAAAATGATGTCGCAATGAATCTTCCATTGCGCTTGGTGCGATACGTAATAAGTATTCATAAGCGTAATATAACGCGCCGATACCACATACTAACCAAGCAGTGAATACCATTTTTTTGCTTTTACTATACAAAACAATCTCCTTAGCGATAGGGTCTACCGAATAATGATTGTGTAGACGTGTTTTCTTACGTTCAGTTATCGTTCATGACCGGTAAAAAATACGCGCATCATCTTTGATATGCAAGTGTTTTTTATCAGTCATGGCCAATGTAAAATCTCGAGGTCAAGGTGGATTTGATTTTACCCTCATCCACCAGACGGACATCCTCTTCCAGTTTTTGAGAGAGGAGAACTATGCATCTCCTTGGATGGATACTTCTTTCCGTGCAAGACGATTGACGCCACTCGCAATGGCAGCATTTGCAACAGCCGTAGGTACCCGCTCCAGTAAGCGTGGATCGATGGGTTTGGGTAAAATGTAGTTTGATCCAAACTCCCAGTCATGTACACGTGGATAATTATCTTTTACTTCTTGCGGAACAGGTTCATGGACTAAATGACGAATTGCTTCAACAGCCGCAATTTGCATGGCTTGGTTAATACACGTTGCCCGTACGTCAAGTGCACCACGAAAAATATAGGGGAAACATAATACGTTGTTCACTTGATTTGGATAATCACTGCGTCCTGTAGCAATGATTAAATCATCACGAACGGCTAACGCTACTTCAGGCCTAATTTCTGGTTTGGGATTTGACAAAGCAAAAATCACAGGTTTTGGCGCCATGAGTTTTAATAGGTCGGCATTTAACAAATCAGGTTTAGCAACGCCAATGAAGACATCCGCGCCATCTAATGCTTCAGCGAGAGTACGCTTATCGGTGTTGACAGCAAATGCAAATTTATACGGGTTTAAATCTTCGCGCCCTGTGTGGATGACACCTTGAGTATCCAGTAAGAGCATATGCTCTTTATTGGCACCCAATGCAACAAGCAGACGCATCGAAGCAATACCCGCAGCACCGGCACCGATGCAGACGATACGTGCTTCAGATAATTGTTTGCCTTGCAATTCTAAGGCATTTAATAAACCGGCAGCGACGACGATTGCTGTACCGTGCTGATCGTCATGGAACACGGGAATATCTAATTGTTCGATTAATGCTTGTTCAATCTCAAAACATTCGGGTGCTTTAATATCTTCAAGATTAATGCCACCAAATGTCGGTGATATGTTTTTGGCGGTTGCAATAAAATCCTGCGGTTCATCCGCATTGACTTCAATATCAAATACATCAATGCCTGCAAACCGTTTAAATAAAACAGCTTTACCTTCCATCACCGGTTTACTGGCCAATGAACCAACATCCCCCAATCCAAGGACTGCAGTACCATTCGTCATCACGGCAATGAGATTGCCCTTGGCTGTATAGCGATAAGCATCTGCCGGCTTTTCTGCAATGGCAAGCACAGGTTCGGCTACACCGGGTGTATAAGCTAATGATAAATCATCTTGTGAATTGGTTGATTTGGTCACATAGACACCAAGCTTTCCGGGAATGGGAAATTCATGATAGTGCAAAGCACGTTGTTTTAACTGGTCATCACTCACAGGACATCTTCCTCTTTGATTGAAAATAAATTGCAGGAGATAATATAGAAAAAAGCAGGTGTTGGAAAGTTGCTTTTAAAAAAACTTTCTGGCTATTTGCATGGGTGATTGGGTGATTTGAGCTTGTTATTTGTAGTAACAAGCTCAAGCAACAAGGCTATTTTTCGTCGTTTTCAGCTTTCTTAGATTTGCCATAACGATCATGGAAGCGCTGAACACGACCACCTGTGTCAACGATTTTTTGCTTGCCAGTATAGAAAGGGTGGCAATTAGCACATACTTCGATGGCTAATGGTGCACACAGGGTAGAACGTGTTTCAAATACATGACCACAACTACAAGTGACTTTAACTATATCATAATCAGGGTGTATTGCAGCTTTCATAATCCAACTCTCTTAAAAATGGTTAATGAGTCTTTACGCCGAGTGCGAAACATACTCACAAAATGACGCAAGAAGATAGCAGAAACGGGGAGGGTGGTCAATACTCCAGGGTAAACGCATCTAAATCATCTAAACGCATAACTTAAGCCCAAAATGCCTGCGTTTAGCGCTTTATGTGCGCAATCCAGATCCTAAACCCAATCAAGATCGTATGGATCCTGTGCATAAAGCGCAGGACGTAGGTAAGAAAGTGGAGATTAATGTTCAAAATTTAGATGTGGTTGCCTGGGTAAACACATTTATACTTGTACAAAATTTTGTTTAAAATAAAACGTTCTTGTTAGTGATTATTCCGTGTAAGTGATTATTTATTGACTTTGTGTAAAAATAAAGTACAATGATTGAATCCATATCCACCAATATATCGATAATGAATCAAAACAGCTCGCTCACGCTTTATGGTCAAGTTTTAATTCATGATGACATTAAATGCAACGATCTGATTCAACTTGGTTATACAAATGAACAAATCGCACGCTTGTTAGAGCAGACGCACGGCAATTACGCAATCCAATACGTTATCGATAATACAGCGTTGTTATTAGATGAACCCAATCCACTTTCGCATGCAGAAATCGTTGAGCTTGCAGTGAGTGATCTGGCTTTATTTCGTAATAAAGCATTGACTAAACGAGCGCTGCAATGTTTTAAAGAGATAGGCTTCTCCGATCCTCAAGCGATAAGAATAGCAAAGAATCTTGAAATTCTTTGTAGATTAAATCGCGTCAGTATTATTTTGGGTTCTTTGCGGGTAAAAGGCTTCACATTGCAGCAAATGACTGAGCTGGCATCGTGTCATGATGGTTATAAAGTGATCGAAACAATCAACAATGAGTTTCAAGCATTGAGTGCATTAGGATTGGTACACCATGACATGGTGTGTATGGGCTTGCAACATTATGGCATAAAATATTTCGTTGCGATGCTGGCGGTATCTGAACAATTACGGGCATTTTCTTTTACGTCAATGCAGCTTGCTGAGCTAGCAAACAGTATCTTATTCTTTACACAAGGGAAAGATAGAGAAGCAAAAATCGCAAATCTAAAGTGGGGCCTAGAAATGGCAAAATTTCTTGGATTCACAGCGAATGAAATCATAACGATTAAGCAGAGTCAACAGCTGGGGCGTATTGCAGAAGTGTGCAGATTGTATCAGCCATTACAAGCACTTGGTCTGACGCATCAGCATATTTTAAAGCTTGCCTCAGACCGAGATGGTACTGGAAAAATGATTAAGATGCTGCAGATGTCTATTCTGTTGAGATGTTGTGTCTTCACCCCAGATCAAATCATTCAAATAGCACCAGCCTTAAATCTTCAGACCCGAAGTATCAACGAAGTATATCAAGCGTTTATTGAATTGAGCACTAAATTTCATCCCGATTTGATTGCAAAAATACTGAAAGATGCAGGTGATTTAGATGTCATCGTCCTGTTGAATCAAACTACGAATGCTTTGAATGGATTTCATGGAGTTACTGTAGAGCAAATCACAGCTATTTTAGTTCAACGTGATGGCATGCAAAATCTTATTACTCTTTTAAATCACTATTTATTTTTAGCCCAGCATGGATTTAGTCATGAGTGGATTGTATTTGCTTTTATGTCTAGGCAAGGTGCACAAATAATAACAAATAACATTCAGCAATGCATGGTATTTCATGTCGATCCCTTGGATCGAATTGAGCCAACTCCATCTGATTTTTCTGAGGTGGCTTCCATATTAGCCATGAATGATTTTGGAACCGAAGCGCAGGAGCATGTTTTTGGCAACAAACAACCCCGATCTTCCTCTGCCTTTTCTTGCGTCGGGTTACAAAGTGAAGGGATTTTTGCTCCCATACCAAATGACCGAAAACGTAGAAAGCGCGCGCCTACTGGTTGTACCACAGGCACCATGATTGATAAGTCATCACCCAATGGTGTTGCTAATTCAGGATTCTAGGGCACGTGTCAATAGGTCAATCGCTCTCAGTATTTTCAAGCGTTACCCAAACGGGCGCATGATCAGAAGGATGATCATGACGACGTGGTTTGATATCAATTTCGCTTGCTAAACACCGCATGTTTAATGCATGGTTTAACAAGATTAAGTCGATGCGCAATCCACGATTACGCCGAAAGCCTGCAGCACGGTAATCCCACCAGCTGTATTGATGTTCCGGCTGAGTGAATTTTCGAAAGCTATCATGGAGACCTAAAGCTAATAAATTAGCTAAGGCAGCGCGTTCCGGTGGACTGACGAGGACACAACCTTCCCATTCGGCAGGATCATGCACATCGCGATCTTCGGGGGCGATATTAAAGTCGCCGACGATAGCAACTTGAGGATATTGCGCTAATTGTTGTTGAATAAATGCCGTGACTTTTTGTAGCCAATCTAATTTGTAATGATATTTTTCTGAATCAACGGAACTACCGTTAGGAACATACAAATTGATCAGTCGTAATGAACCGATGGTCGCTGCGAGAATGCGGCGTTGTGGATCAATTAATCCTGGAATATCCGTGAGGACGTCATGCACTGGTTTTCGACTGATGATGGCGGTGCCATTATAGGTTTTTTGTCCTGAAAATACACAATGAAATCCCCGATCGTGAAAGGCTTGTAATGGGAAATTGGGATCAGTGAGTTTCGTTTCTTGCAGTGCCAATATGTCAAGATCAGACGCTTGCAATAAATCGAGGACTTGATCCAAACGAACCTTGAGTGAATTGACATTCCAACTGGCGAGTTTCAATGGTTTATTCATACGTGATAACCAATGGTGCGTGATCAGAGAATTTCGTGTCACGATAAATATCAACCGCGTGCAATCGATCAACCAACCCCGGCGAAATCACTTGATAATCAATACGCCACCCGACATTATTTGCCCATGCCTGGCCGCGATTTGACCACCACGTAAATTGGTTTTCCTCTTGGTTAATAACACGAAATGCATCGATAAATCCTAAAGGCCCGAATAATGTATCCAACCAGGCGCGTTCTTCTGGCAAAAAGCCTGAGTTTTTTTGATTGCCCCGCCAATTTTTAAGATCTATTTTTTTATGGGCAATATTATAGTCACCACAGATGATCAGCTCTCGGCCGCTGTTGCGAAGATTAATCAAATGATTAGCAAAACGCTCTAGAAAATCAAATTTAATGATTTGACGTGCATCGCCACTGGTACCGGAGGGTAAATATAAAGAGATAATGGACAAGTCAGGATAGTCGAACTGAATATAGCGTCCTTCTTCATCGCAATGAGAAAACCCCATGCCTTTGGTCACCTGATCAGGTTTTTGACGCGCATAAATGGCAACACCGCTATATCCTTTTTTTATCGCATCGTAGTAATCACAATAATAATCAGCGGGAAAATAGAGTGATTGTGGTGTTAATTGGTCTACTTGTGCTTTTGTCTCTTGAATACAGACAAAATCAGCCTGCTGCTGTTCAAGCCAAGTATAAAAGCCTTTACGCGCAGCAGAACGAATGCCATTTGCATTAAATGTGATGACTTTCATGAGATTAACTTCATGGTGACGGTTGCAAGGCGTTCACCTAAACGCTTGGCGAGTAGCAACTCGTCTTGGCTTAGCGAGCTGTTATTATCGATTCCAGCCACATGTGTCATGCCATACGGCGTACCGCCTGTTTGCGTGCTGCTTAATGTCGCTTCGGTGTAAGGAAGGCCAATTAACATCATACCGTGATGAAATAAGGGCAACATCATGCTGGTTAACGTGGTTTCTTGTCCACCATGCATACTGGCAGAAGAAGAAAACACGCACGCTGGCTTGCCTACCAGATCACCTGCCAGCCATAACGGGGTAGTGCTATCCAAGAAATATTTTAAGGGTGAGGCCATATTGCCAAAACGGGTCGGGCTGCCAAGTGCTAACGCAGAACAGTGTCTTAAATCATCTAATGTGGCATAGGGCGCACCGGTATCAGGAATTGCTTTGTCCACTGCTTCACAAGTCGTCGAGACAGGCGGCACAGTACGAATGCGTGCTTCAATACCATGTTGATACTCAATCCCACGCGCAATATATTGCGCAAGCTGGGCCACGGCACCTGTGCGAGAGTAATATAGAACCAATACGTAAGGAGTAGTCATTGGGGTCCCTGATGACCTATTTCGCCAAATTATACGCGCAGTCTCTTATCCCGACAAGAGCTCAAAACTTTCAAAAACATCCATTTCCTTCTCCTAAAACTTGGGAGAAGGGAATGACGTACAATTTCTAGAGTTATACAATCTGGTGATTTTTAGAGTAAAAGCGTATACTGAAGGACTATTTAATCTGGGTTTATGTAAATCTGTTTTAATTTTGAGATTGCACTAGGGTCTGTTGATAATTCACTCACAATTTAGTCCCACCTATGTACCTAGGCTTGTCCGCAGTACCCATGGACCCTGTGGACAAGCCTAGGTACGTAGAGATCAAGGCGGAGACTGAATTAAAAACGAATTGCAAACAACCCCTAAAATCCTATTCATAAGAGGCCAACATCATGAGTGTCGTTCAACAACATACCCGTTCAGTCACGCCCGCACTGCAATTAACGAAAGCAGCTGAGAATCGAATCTTATCTTATTTGCGAACGCATGCACATCATAAAGGCCTGCGACTGTCAGTCAAAAAAACAGGATGCTCGGGCTTATCCTATGTACTGGATTATGTTGACGTACCTGCACAAGGGGATTTAGTTAAAGAGCTAGAAAATGATTATTTTGTGAGCATTGATAAGAAGAGTTATCCCTATCTAAGTGGTGTAGAAATTGACTTTGTGAAACAAGGATTAAATCAAAAATTTGTATTCAATAATCCTAATCAAACAGGTCAATGTGGATGTGGAGAGAGTTTTACAGTCCAAGATCAGGAATAAGGTTAGGTCGGGCGCCCTCTATTTTTACGCCCCGCGGACAAGCCGCGGGGCGTAAAAATAGAGGTGAGCGAGACGTAGATAAAGAATTGTCTGCAAACTCTAAAGTAAATGACACTATAAATTGAGTTAAGTGAATATGATTGAAACAATGTTTACATACTTTGTGATATTTGTTACCATATGACCCATGGTGTTTTGCCTATGCAATGAGTGATTACAATTAATTTAACCTGGAGAATATGAGAATGACTTTGTCAACACAAGAAGCACAACAAACGAATGAAGCGCTTTCACATCAAGTTGTGACGGCCGTCAAATCGTATTTGAGTGTTGTGAATAACAAAACTACAAACTTGAATTTGTATGAATTGATTATCGAAGAAATTGAAGCACCATTGTTTCGTACAGTAATGGAGTTGACACGCTATAACCAATCAAAAGCTGCTCGTGTATTGGGTGTGAGCCGCGGTACATTACGCACGAAATTGAAGCGTTATTTCGATGATGAATTCATTGGTACACGAGGTTAATCTAGATCTTCACCAAACATCCTGTTAGGATGTCATCCAAAGTCGGTCAGGCAATCGCTCCTAATTTAAATTAGGGGAGGAAAGTCCGGGCTCCATAGGGCAAAGTGCCAGGTAACGCCTGGGAGGCGCAAGCCTACGGAAAGTGCCACAGAAAATATACCGCCCAGGTAACTGGGTAAGGGTGAAATGGTGCGGTAAGAGCGCACCGCGCGTTTGGTAACAAACGTGGCAGGGCAAACCCCACTCGGAGCAAGACCAAATAGGAATCCATTTGCTCGTCAGAGCATCACGCATGGCCCATGCGGGATTCGGGTAGGTTGCTTGAGGCAAACGGTGACGTTTGTCCCAGATGAATGATTGTCCGCGACAGAACCCGGCTTATCGACCGACTTCCTAATTTCAGAGTAACTCCCCAGGTACGTCATCCAGAGCGTAGCGAAGGATCTCATATTGATTAATTTTAGGTCTAACCCCGGAGATCTTTCGCTACGTTCAGGATGACGTGAGCTCATTATGGATCATGTTGAAACAAACTTATCCACAATCTGGGGAGTTACATTTCAGGAGATTTAACTCGTGATGTTATGTCTAGATGTTGGTAATTCACATATTTATGGTGGTTTGTTTACGGGCCAAGAGATTAGTTTACGTTTTAGGCACACATCAAAAACGAGTACATCCGATGAGTTGGGTATTTTCTTAAAAATGGTATTACGGGAAAACGCCTGTGATCCTAGCGCAATTCGTACCATTGCTATTTGTTCTGTTGTTCCTCAGCTCGAGTATTCGTTGCGCTCAGCATGTGTTAAATATTTTTCGGTGGAACCATTTTTTTTACAAGCTGGTGTAAAAACCGGATTAAACATTCGTTATAATAATCCCAGTGACGTGGGTGCTGATCGCATTGCGAATGCAATCGCTGCCACACACCGTTTTCCTTCTACACATTTAATTATCATTGATTTTGGAACTGCAACCACATTTTGTGTTGTGAATGCGCGAAAAATGTATCTTGGTGGCGCCATTTTACCAGGGATGCGTTTGGCGGTTGAAGCATTGTCTAATAATACTGCCAAATTACCGACAGTTGAGATCGTGAAGATGGATCATGCCATCGGGCGGTCGACTATCGAAAGCATTCAGTCTGGTATTTTTTACGGTGCGTTGGGTGCTTGCCGAGAATTAATTCAACGTATTAAACAAGAAACATTTCCTGACGAAGACGTACTTGTGCTTGCCACAGGTGGTTTTGCTTCGTTATTTGATCAACAAGGTCTCTACGACCATCATCTACCTGATTTAGTATTGCAAGGCATTCGTATTGCCGCGGATATGAATCAAGATTGATGGTGAATACGTTGCTGCTCCTTTGGCCATCCTTCAGATTGTAAACATGTAAACCCTACCAAAGCATTTTGTTATGTGGGTGGGCACGTCGCTGGCGCTTCTTTGCCCACCCTATGGATCGCAATCGTTAATGCACAGAACTTACGTAAAACCTCGATCTTTGCGTTGGATTTTTAATTCGGTCATTGAGTACAAATCCAAAGCTTAAAAATAGAACATAGGTTTGATTGTTTTTAAACCGCTCGTGCTGAGGAGGAAGCGTAAGCTTCCGTTTCGAAGCATTGTTCATGAGGCTTCGAGACGGCGTAAACGCCTCCTCAGCCCGAACGGGACACATGTTTGATGTTTACTCTTTAAGCTTTAGATTCGCATTTGAGTACGCCTAAACGCTCTCTTAAAAAAACACCCATCCTGAATTCCCTTCTCTCAAAAATTGGGAGAAGGCGCCCGCAGAGCGAATGAGGGAAAAATCAAACCCGCCTTGCCCCCAAGGTTTTTCATAAGTCACGATATATTTTTTACTCATCAAGCGTAAATAAAGCCCAACCAACCTGCGTTTTCATGAAAAAACGCACTTTTTTTCTTGACGATCGGGAAAATGTGTTCCTATAGTGTATAAAAGTGGAGTAAAATAACAAATGAGTGGAGAATTGTGGGGTCAACCCATAAAGAGAACATCATGTTTCGTGGAATTAATGCCATACACATCGACGGAAAAGGCCGTCTTGCCGTGCCAACACGCTATCGCGATGCGTTGGGTATGGAAGATGGCGCCTCTTTGGTGGTGACTATTGATCCCGAAGAAACCTGTTTGTTGCTCTATCCCGTCAAACAATGGCAGGTCATCGAAGATAATTTGCAGCGCTTGCCAAGCTTTGACCCAATTACCCGACGTATTCAACGTTTATTGATTGGTCATGCAACGGATGTGACGTTAGACAGTAATGGGCGGATTTTGCTGCCGCAATTGCTGCGTGACCACGCCAAGTTGGAAAAACGGGTGTTGATGGTGGGGCAGAGTAACAAGTTTGAAGTATGGGCGGAATCGCTCTGGGAAGCACGACGAGAACAGTGGCTGGCAGATGAATCAACACGATTGGGACAACTGCCTGATGAGTTAAAAACCTTTAATTTATAAGCACAATGAATACACATGCGCCTGTTTTATTACAAGAAGTGATACATGGGCTGGCCATCAAACCCGATGGAATCTATGTGGATTGTACGTTTGGTCGAGGTGGTCATAGTTCGGCCATATTAAAGGAACTCAATCAACAAGGACGATTGATTGCAATTGACAAGGATTTGGAGGCACTGGCACATGCGAACGATCATTTTTCACATGATTCGCGTTTTCAAATTGCACATGGGTCATTTACTGGTTTAAGCGACATCGTGAAGCAGTTTGGATTATTTGGGCGAGTGAACGGTATTTTGATGGATTTAGGGGTTTCATCCCCGCAATTGGATGATCCTGAACGTGGTTTTAGCTTTATGCATTCAGGCCCATTAGATATGCGTATGGACCTCACTCAAGAACTGGATGCCGCAGGTTTTGTGAATGAAGCCGAAGAGGCTGAGATGGTGAGCGTGTTTCGAGAATACGGTGAGGAACGTTTTGCTGGTCGCATTGCACGAGCAATTGTGGCAGCACGCGCGATTGAACCGATCCGTACAACACAGGCTCTCGCAGCGATCGTGAAGGAAGCAAATCCCAAATGGGAAAAGCATAAACATCCTGCGACGCGTGTATTTCAGGCGATTCGCATTTATGTCAATCGTGAGTTGACAGATTTAACGGCTTGTTTGACGCAATGTTTGGATGTATTAGCAGTCGGTGGACGCTTGGCTGTGATTAGTTTCCACTCATTAGAGGATCGCATTGTCAAACAATTTATGCGTAAACAAGCTCGAGGTGACCAGCCACCCATGGGTGTGCCAGTTAAAGCAATTGATGTTGAACCGCGTTTTAGATGTGTTGGAAAAGCAATACAGCCACAAGAAGCAGAGATAAAGCGAAACGTTCGTTCACGAAGTGCAGTGCTAAGAATAGGAGAGAAAATAAAATGAACGCAGCAGCGCGAGATATTAATCAAAGTAATTTTTTTCATGGCCAATTGGCTAATATACGGTTATCATTCGCCAGTGCGTTGCAAATAGGATTACTGTTTGCCGTACTTGTAAGCTCATTGGCAGTTGTTTATACAACAAACTTGCAACGGCTTACGCTGAGTCAATTAGAAGCATCAGAGCAACAATCTCATCAATTGCAATTGCAATGGGGACAGTTGTTGCTTGAACAAGCGAGTTTGGCAACGCCATCTCGTGTTGAACAATTGGCGACAGAGAAATTAAACATGATTTTACCGGCAGACAAAAAAATGATGGTGTTGCGAGCACAATGAAGAAAGAAAAAAAGTCATATCATAAAGCTAGATTGTATTTTATCGCATTATTTTTTGTTTTTTTGTTTGGTGTTTTGTTGTGGCGTCTTATAAATTTGACGGTATTAGATCGGCAATTTTTACAAGGACAAGGAAATGCTCGTAGTTTACGAGTGATTGATATCCCAGCGTATCGGGGCATGATTCTAGATCGGGAAGGGGCTGCGCTTGCGGTGAGCACACCGGTACAGTCATTGTGGATAAATTCAAAACTATTTGCCCCAACCAAGACTCAATTGAAACAATTGGCTGGATTACTCAATATTCCAGTTAAATCCTTAGCGAAGCGTATTAAAGATGCCCATGGTCGCGAGTTTGTTTATTTGCAGCGGCAAATGACGCCCATGTTGGCCAAAGACATTCTTGATCTCAAAATCCCAGGTGTTAATTTTCAAGAAGAGTTTAAACGTTATTACCCTGAAGGGGATAGTGCGGCACAATTGATTGGTTTTACCAACGTGGATGATAATGGCATTGAAGGTCTAGAATTGGCCTATCAACATTGGCTAGTGGGAATTAGTGGTAAAAAACGTGTGGTAAAAGACCGGCTTGGGCGTGTTATTGAAGAGTTAAACACCGTTAAAGAGCCTCGTGCTGGGAATACATTACAATTAAGTATCGATCGTCGCATTCAATTTTTTGCCTATCATGAATTACAAAAAACACTTGAGCAATTTGGAGCCAAATCAGGTTCGGTGGTTGTATTGGATACCCGTTTTGGCGAGGTACTTGCGATTGCCAATGCGCCGTCGTTTAATCCTAATGCTCGTAGCTACTATACCTTAGACAGCTATCGCAACAAAGCATTGACTGACACCTTCGAGCCTGGCTCCATCATGAAACCTTTTAGTATCGCAAGCGCCTTGGATACCGGCCGATTCACGCCCGAAACCATCATCGATACGCGACCGAGTTGGTTAATTGTTAATGGACGTACGGTGCGTGATGTGCATAACTACGGTGTGCTTGATGTGACGGGTGTTCTGCGTAATTCAAGTAACGTTGGGGTCACCAAAATGGTGCTGACCAGCCCACCTGAGCAATTAATCGGTTTATTGACACGCAGTGGTTTTGCAAGGCGAACAGAAAGTGGGTATCCTGGCGAAAGTGAGGGTGCCATTGTCAAAGTAGCTGATGCCAATCCTTTTGTGTTAGCGACGTTGAGTTTTGGTTATGGGATGTCCGTTACTGCAATGCAGGTTGCTAAAGCATATCTAATTTTTGCTAATCATGGACGATTGTTACCCATTGATTTATTACATCGTGATCAAGTGGTGGCAGATGAACAGGTGATTAGTCAAACCACCGCTGATCAAGTATTGGCCATGCTCGAGGCGGTGGTCAATGCTGGAACAGGTAAATCGGCAATGGTTCCTGGCTATCGGGTCGCAGGAAAAACAGGTACTGCACGCGTTGCAGGCAAGCATGGTTATGAAGAAAAGCGTTATATGTCGAGTTTTGTGGGTATTGCTCCCGCTTCAGAACCTCGGTTAATTGTTGCCGTCTTTATTAATGACCCAACAAAAGGTGGATATTATGGCGCTGCAGTTGCCGCTCCGCTTTTTGCAAAAGTCATGGGAGCGGCTTTACGAATTCTTGATATCCCACCGGATCAGCCATCATGAAATTGTCTGAATTATTAAGACCTATAGAGCGTGTTGCCTCTTCGACTACACCCCTATTTTCCAGTGTGGCGTCAGCAGATTGTCTGATCTCTGAATTACATAATGACAGCCGCAACATCAGCCCGGGTTGTTTATTTATTGCATATCCTGGAGCAGCCACGGACGGTCGATTGTATATGCAACAGGCCGTACAGGCAGGCGCGGTTGCCATTATTTATGATCCGATTGATTTACCCGCATCCCTTGTTTTGCCAAAGACGATTCCTTGTATTCCGCTGCCTCATTTATCGAGCTCACTGGCGACTCTGGCATGCCAATTTTATGGTCATCCCACCCAAAGCATGTCAATTACTGGTGTCACAGGTACCAATGGTAAAACGACGATCGCTTATCAGTTAGCTCAAGCACATCAATTATTGGGTCATTCTAGTGCTTACATCGGTACCATAGGGCAAGGTCATGTTTCCCAGTTAAAACCATTAATTAACACGACACCTGATGCGTTGCATTTGCAGCGTTTGTTTCACGACTACCAACAACAATCGATAGATCACGTTTGTATGGAAGTGTCATCGCATGCACTGAGCGAGGGCCGAGTAGAAGCAGTTGATTTTGATCATGCTATTTTCACTAATTTAAGTCTCGATCATTTGGATTATCATCACACCATGCAGGCGTATGCAGAAGCAAAAGCCCTGTTGTTTGCTATGCCAACGTTACAATGGGCTATCATCAATCAAGATGATCCGTATTCGGTGCTAATGGCCTCAGCTCGATCGCGTACTTGTCAAAAATTGACGTATGGTTTGCAGGATGGATGTGACGTGCAAGCACGTGATTGTCGCTATAATATGACTGGAAGTGATTTTGATATTCATTCGCCATGGGGTACGCGGCATGTGCATGTGAAGAGTATCGGAGCATTTAATATCTATAATAGTCTAGTTGTTTATAGTAGTTTACTGGCGCATGGTTATGCGATTGATGATGTAGTGACTGTGATGGCGCAGTTGAATCCATCACCAGGTCGTATGGAAATTGTTGCAAAAGAGCCGATTGTTTTGGTGGATTATGCACATACACCAGACGCGCTAGAAAATGTGCTTTCGACTTTAGTGCGTTTGAAATCACAACACGATCAGCCATGCTGTCTATGGGTAATCTTTGGATGTGGTGGGGATCGTGATAAAACTAAACGACCTGTCATGGGGCGTATTGCAAGTCAGTTGGCTGATCGGGTCGTTTTGACAAGTGATAATCCACGCACCGAAGATCCTGCTCTGATCATCGATGATATTGCTCGAGGCGTATTACCAACAGCGAATGTTGAAATCATGCCTGATCGCAGGGAAGCGATTCATCATGTCCTGCAATTGGCTAAACAAGACGATATTATTTTAATTGCGGGTAAAGGACATGAAGCCTACCAACAAATCGGAACACAACGATTTGATTTTTCAGATCAGGATGAGGTCAGAGCATTTTTTAAAAATGCACATTAATTAATGTAAGTACCAGAGAATATGATGAACGAAAAAGTTGTGATTATTATTCCAACCTACAATGAAGCGGATGTGATTGGGGAAACAATCTTAGCACTTGCTGATATTCGCGCCATGATTCATGATTTTGATCTCGATGTCTTAATTTTTGATAGTGCGTCAAAAGATACAACACAAGCCGTGGTTACTGAATTGCAAGCGCAATTTACGTGGCTGCATTTGCAAAAGGAATCTCATAAATCTGGGTTAGGTTCGGCCTATATGCAGGCGATGCAATATGCATTGGCGACATTATCAGCCGATATTGTCGTTGAGTTTGATGCGGACTTGTCGCATCAGCCTAAATACTTGCTTCCCATGCTGGAGCGTATCAAGACGCATGATGTGGTATTAGGTAGTCGTTATGTTCCTGAGGGATCAATTCCTAAGGATTGGGGGTGGCGTCGAAAAATCATCTCGATTCTTGGCAATCAGGTGGCCAGGCTCATTTTAACGACGCAATATAAAGATTTCACCAGCGGTTTTCGTATGACGCGGCGTGCGATGTTACAAGAAGTCCTTGGTGAACAATTTATATCCAATCATTATGCGTATAAGTTACAGTTGTTATGGCGATTGCATCAATGCCAAGCAACCATCTGTGAATATCCGATTGTTTTTGTTGATCGTGTAAAAGGTCAGAGTAAATTACCTGCAAACAGTATTATTGACTCACTACGTGTCTTGCTCATATTGCGATCCTATGAAATTAAACGTTTCTTGAAGCAAAGTGTTAGGATTTACGAAAAAAGTTAGAGTGTATTTGTATTACCCTCATCCGCCCTGCGGGCACCTTCTCTCAATTTTTGGGAGAAGAGAATTAAGAGCGCATTAAATCCTTAGTGTAACAGCCTGATAATAATATGGCATGACTTTAGAGCCAGAGCCGGGGCTTTGTGCCCAGAGCACGTGTTGAGGTAGTAAAGTATCTACTTCATTGACGAGTTTGTGTCTCGTAAATGCAATGGCTTCGGTGGCAATTAATAGGATGGTTTTATTGGTCAATTTCTCTCCTTGAGACCAATAACGATACATTAATGAACCATAACCAAAGCGCTCTGCACTAATGACAGGGTATTGGTGACTATTTTTATTCTGACTGACTAATTTGGCCTGATAGAAAGCTAATTCACTGGTGATACTATAGTGATCAAGCGGTATCAAGAGAACAGGTTGTTTAAATTTTTCTTCCAATTGTGCAGCGATGTCATTGATTTGATAGCTAAATTGACTCCAATCGATGTACTTGGTAAACAGCGAACGGTAAATGACTGCTGGCTTTCCCCAGGTTGTGCAGCACACTAAACCTATATAAGCGGTTAGCAGCAGCGTTCCCGATAATAGCCAAAGCGGACGCAGCCTAGATTGATTGCTCCAATCCATTTGCAGGGCAAGCCAAGGAATAATAGCTAGTAATCCGGGCCCGATCCAATTAAATTTAACCGCATGAGCTAAACTAAATAATGCAAAAACGAGCAATGGAATGAGAGTAAATAATTGTAAAAATCGTTGAGTATTGGTTGAAATGGTGCATCGAGAAATAGCATTAGATTTAAAAAGTTGACTGAAACCCCACACACCTAATGGTGTTAAAAATAAGACAAATAGCCCCACCAAAGCATGAAATGAAAACCCATCATGTGCATTTAAACGATGTGTACTTTGAAATACAAATGAAGCCCATTCATGCGTGGCATTCCAATAAATAACGGGCGAAAAAATAATGACAGTCATGAGTACGGCGATATAGGGGGCAGGTGATAAAAACCAGTGACGCGCATCACGGACAGTGAGAATATACGTCAATGCTGCGACACCAAGTAAGGCAATGGTGTACTTTGAGAGCATACCAAGTCCAAGCCAAATTCCGGTAAAATACCAGGCTTTAGTTTTTTGCTGTACAAGTGCAAGATAGAGATAATAAAGTGTGGCCGACCAACAAGCAATCAGTGGTAGATCTGGTGTCATCACCATGGAGTAGAGGAAAAAAAAGGGCAATATAGCCAGCAGCAATACTGCATTTTTACCTGTAGTTGGTTTAATTAATTCGGTCAGTTTGTAACTGAATAGCGCACAAATGAACCAGCATAAGAGCGACGCAAAACGTACGCCAATCTCATTGGTACCCCATATGATTGTGAATAGTTTAATGAGAAAGGCCACCATCGGTGGGTGATCTAAATAACTCAAATCAAGATGATTGGCATAATTCCAATAATAAGCTTCTTCAGCGAGTAAATGTGTAGAACTCATCGCAAATAACCGTACAAGGCAGGATAGCGTGATCAACATGATAAGAAGATTGGATTCTTTAGCGAGTAAACGGGTCAATTATGAGTTACCTACGGACTTGTGTCTTGTGTGCCACATTATATGATTAAAGACATTCAGATATCTAGAGAAATACTTACGTCTAAACTCCCTCATAAAAAAACATCCATCCTTAATTCCCTTCCCCCAATAAATTGGGAGAAGGTGCCCGGGCGGATGAGGGTAAAAATCAAATACACCAAATAAAATTTAATTTGGCTGTATTTATCCTTTGTACACAACAAGACGTAGATTGCCTAATTTTTATCGTGCACGAAGATAGTTATCAGAGATTCTCAGTTCTGATCCAGGTCCAGCGGTATTTGAAAATTTAACAAGCTCACCTGTTTCTGGGTTAATAAAATTTTCAGACTTTTTATTATAAGCAGGAGGCGCTGATGCTTCATCAAATGCTGGGCAGCTATGGGTGCGTTTACAAAATATACCTATCTTATTCTGTTCTTTGGACGTAAGATCTTCACGGTACGTGGGTGCTTTCAAAATAATGCGTTGATCAGAACTATTTTTGTGGGCAGTGCATCCCATATCTAATAGAACTAAGATTTCTTGAGGGGTTGCTGTGGGTGAATAATCTCCATTATATTGAGATGTATTATTACTGCCAGGAGCACGCATTTCCATTAATAACTGTTCAATGAATTTCGCAGCGTCTTGAGAGAGTAAAGCGGACTCAATTTTCGGAAAATGTTGCTCAATCAACTGAAATGTATACCCGAGATGAGCGGCAACTTGTAGCCAAGCACGGTTTAATCCCCATGAGAAATTTTTATTAATTGGATTAAGATACATTCCTCTGCCTGGCGGTTGTTTAATGGTTGCATCGACCGCTCGCGCAGTGCCTAACCAAATAATCTTTTCATCCGGATGTAATTTCGCATGTAGGATTAGTTTTGTAATTTCGAGAGTTAAACTTTGTTCGTCATAAGACAGTAGGCTTTCTGGATTGGTTAATGGCATGAGTCTAGACATCATATTGCCCGCATTGTTTCGCATTGAGCCTGTTGATTGCGGATCATAATAAATTTCTTTAAGACGTTGAATAATTAGATATCCTATTTCGCCTTGAATGGCTAATTTATCTTGTCCAATTGATTCTAAAAATTGCGTGTTGCTGGTTAAAAATAAATGAGCTAATGCATTGTGCTTGTACTCATTAAACGAAACAAGCTCACCAAAACGACCAAGCACTTGTCTTGCTTGATACCACACATTGAATCCAGGATTTCTCATGCTTTCCAACAACGGCGCATGATTTAATTGATATATTAGACCGCCAGCTGACTTATATTTATTGATATCAGGTGGCGATTTATAAATATTTGAAACATGATTGGATATGTTCAGACATTTTTGTGAAAGATGTGTTGCTTCATTTTGCGCATTTTGAATAAGGGTGCTAATTTGATCAATATCTTTTCTTATATTACTTGCTTTGTCGTGTACTATTTTAAGTCGAAAATCTAAATATGAAAATCTGTGATTGTCGATTTTATTTTCTATATTAGCTAATCGAGATTTCAAGTTATCAATCAATTCACTCGGTGAAGTGAAGTTGGACGCGATGTCGGTTTGGGCTTTATACTGATTAATTTTTCTTTGTATGATATCGAGGTCTTTTATTTCTTGTCCCCATTTCCCATGCATATTACGTTGAAAAAACATGATACCTATTAACTCCCTGTTGTGATATGTAAAAAAGTACTAGGACTTATAAAAAGTCTTGCTCTCCTCATTAGGTTTTGAGGAGGTATTTGTATGTCCTAAAGTAATCGAATCATGATTCTTATCATGACGATCTCTTGGTTTATTATTCTTATTCTATATACACAGATACTTTTTATAATCCTCCTACCTTATGGGTATTTATGAAAAATTGCGACCCCGCATTTTATTTTTTTAATCCTGCTATCCAATCCACCTTAGTCAAATCAATATCACAATTTGTTTACTCATGAATGCATTAAGACAATTGAGGAAATGGTGGAATCGACCCCGTCACATTAGGAGTTAAACCATTGTTTCCCCCTCTGATCTCTTTCGAAGGAATAGGGTTAAAAAATTGGTCTATTTCAATACCGAAAACACCAGGTGATGCAACGTGATTGTCCCAACTATGTGAGCGTATCGCCGATGATGGACGGTCTTTTATTGATGACCGGGAACCTGGAATTTTGGTGATTGAATACGGTGATGACACATCAAATGCCGATGAATGACTGTTTAGGCGTAAGCGCGATGGAGTTGGAGCTTCCCGAACGGTCGGCTTAGAAAAAGAAATACTTTGATCCTCATTTTTTGTCACAGCACATCCCATATCCATTAATACCAAAATTTCTTGTGTAGTGGCTGTTGGCGAATCATTCCCATTATATTGTGATGTGTTTTCAGGACCTTCGCTTCGTATTTCTTTTAATAGTTCACGGATAAAATTAGATGAATCTGCGGATAATAGAGCTTTGTCGATATTGGGAAAATGCTGCTCTATGAGCTGACATGAATACCCAAGATAAATAGCTGCTTGCAACCAAATGCGATTAAGATGCCAACTCCAGAGTGTGTCATCGCAATTTAAATAGGTTCCCAAACCCGACCGATCTTGGATCATTCGATTGACCACCCGGGCGGTTCCTAACCAAAATACTTTATGATCAGGATGCAATTGGGCATGAAGCGCTAATTTAGTAATTTCAATATACAATGCTGAAAAATCGCATTGCAATATATTTTCAGGTTCGTGGATATTCATGGCACGACTGATGGCTTTGCCTGCCATGGCACGCATATTCTTACGTGGACCGGATTCTGTTTCTGTTTTTTCCAAAAACTGGATATCTCGGAGTCTTTGAATGATTAAGTGACCAATCTCGCCTTCAATAGGTAAACGACCGTCGTTAATATATTGAATGAATGTCTCATCATTAGTCAGCAATAAACAAGCTAGCGTATTATGTTCATACGTCGTATCGGGTTTCACAAATCCCGCAAAACTATCAAGCTTAGAGCGAGTTGCTGACCATACATTTGCTCCGGCTGTTCTAATGGTCTCAAAAATCCTATCAGAAGAACCTATTAACTTATTTAATTTATACCGCTCAGTTGCAGATAGATTCGCAATGTCATTCGTGATCGTTTTACATTGTTGCGTAATATCGGATGCTATCGTTTCTGCTGCTTGAACCTGGACCATCAATGTTGCAATGTTGTCTCGACATTGTTTAATAAGCTTTTCTAGTGCGCCGATACGAGAATTAAAAAATGAATGTCTGCGTGAATTTTTTATGCTGTTTGAAATTCGCAATACTTTTTCATTGAGATGATTGAGATATTGCCGCGGGGCGATACTCTTGATCATTGCCACATCGCGCTCAAAATCTTGAATACTTGTTAAAATTCGGTTTAATGCCTGGAACTCTGGTGCCCACTGACGATACATCTTTTATCACATCATTTAAACACAGTGGTATTTATTATACACACTATAAATTAAATTTACAATAAGATGGGTGGTTTTGATGAATGCTGATAACCGTGTGATCAATACCGATGGTATCCGTGTTTGGAATGATGCTGCGGCCGTGGTATGGCGTCCTGCAGGGTGTATCGATACTCAGACATTTCTTCCTTTGTTTATTGATTACCTCACTGAAGATCAGTTCAGGCGGTGTGTCCGCGGTGCATCGAAACTATCGTCAACGGTAGGATGATATTATAAGTAGGTTGGGCCTTGGCCCAACAATCGCACGTAGTGCCATAAAATCCATTTGAGGTGCTGCTTTGCAGGTTGTTGGGCCAAGGCCCAACCTACTTTATGAAACCCTAAAACCATATATAGTCTTCGGTTGCAAATTAACGTTATGAAGTGCTTTTTCAACTGAGCTTAACTGTTCGGATGAGAGTTTTACTTCCGGTATGGATTGATAATTTTCCAGTGCATTACGGATTGCTTGTATAGCGCAGTCTTGTATGAATCTATCTTCGATTTTACTGATTAAATCAATAGGACTTAAGTTGCGTTTGTCGCGAACTAACAATTGTCGAAGGATGTCATTACTTGGATTAGACAGTCTATCCATTAATACAGAAATAGGCATTGTTTTTTTGGATAGTATCGCGCGATGAAGGGCAATTTGGCCCGAGGGTTGACCTGGGGTAAGAATATTGGTGGTTACCATTTCTGCCGATGGAGCTGAGCGACTTAGTAGAAAGAGTAAACATTCAATAGATGTGTCAGTCGAAGCTGCCAATCGTAATGAAAAATTAATAGTATCTTGATCCGCATAAAATACATGCGCCATCAAATCATTAGGCGCATCGGCTTTAATAATAGCTTGCATCCGTTCTCGAATATTTTGAAATAAACAAAAGTTTGTTTCGGGAACAGGTAATCTGGGATCGCTTAAGAGATCACACAGTTTGTCTAATCCCATTTGGTTCTCATGCGTTCGCCTGGATGGTTTGGTTCGATATTGTTCGCGCACAAACTCTAATCCACCAACCACATCTTTTCCTCTAGGACCAGGTCCTATGCCAAAGTATTCGCCGATGTATGTCAAACCTTCTAAGTTGACCACATCATTTGCTTCTACCAATGCGGTGCATTCTTTCTCAAAATCGATACCACGAATTAATTTTTCATTGGCCTTTTTTAATCGCTCTAATTCAGTTTCAAGTTTTGTTTTCAACGCATGATGATCGGTAACTTGCTCGTTTGATTCTGTCGTAAAATCAATTGACGCACATTCTTTTAATAATTTTTCATATCGGCATTGGATGGGGTAATGCGACACATACTTGCTCGCTGAACAACTGAAATATAACTCTTCCAGTTGTTGATTAACCTGAATTAACTGCATTATTTTATTCCTCTGTAAAAAACTGACGATACCTCAATCTACATTCCCATTTTATTCATTTGTTCGAATGCTGCTGTTTTTTTCTCTACAACGTGCTGGAGGGCGATTTTTTCTTGATTGATTTGGTTGCGAACAGTGTGAGCACGATGATTGGTTGATAGTATATTAAGTTGCACTTTTAGTGCCTGTTGCCGTTGAATTGCTTGCCTGACCATCTCCGGCTGTGGTGTAACTTGAGGGGTAGGTTTTAACAAATCGATTGCAATTGTTGGTGGCAAATTATTTTGCATTTTTGGCGCCAACTTAAATTCAAGAGGGGTGGCAGTCAGATCATCAGAGCGTTGTTGGGTTTTGCTTGGACGAGGCGTTAAGCTTAATACGCGCATTTTTTTATTAAAAGAAATTTGCTGTATTACGCGAAGATGAACCTCATATTCAATTAATTTTTTTTGTTGAAGCTCGCGTGTTTTTAACTCACGTAACTTTTTTATGTCCAGCGTTAATCGAGGTGTATTCATCATGATCACACGGCGTTAATTTATGATGATTTATTTTAACATATTCTCAGTAAATAAATCAAAATAGATAAAAATTTGCTATTTACACCAATGTTATTGCATAATGAATGTTTTTAAACCACAGACGGTGTGCACGATGAGTCAAAAATCAGGTTTATCTGTCATTATATTAGCTATTTTTTTATATTGTTTGCCAGGACATGCTACTGCCTTGGATACCTTGTTACCCAATGAACGGAACACAATCGATATTTTCCAAAAAATCTCGCCTAAGGTTGTGTATGTGCATCGCATGACAAAAGTGATAAATCGTGCTCATCAATCCATGCATGTGGTACCGGCCGGCACTGGTTCAGGTATTGTTTGGGATAACAAAGGTCACATCGTCACCAATTATCACGTGGTACATGATGCGGATGCATTGGCTGTGACAATTGGTGACACCACGGTGCCTGTGAAAGTCATCGGCGCGGAGCCTCGTAAAGATTTAGCAGTTTTGTTAATTGAGTCACCCAATATTCTAAAATTATTGCAGTCATATACGCCGTTTGATATTGCACCCATGCATGAATTATTAGTGGGGCAGACCGCAATTGCAATTGGTAATCCGTTTGGATTTGATCATAGTTTATCTGTCGGAGTCATTTCATCATTAGGTCGACAAGTGCCTGGAATAGGTGGTGTGACGATTCATAATATGATTCAAACCGATGCTGCAATTAATCCAGGAAATTCAGGCGGACCACTCTTAGACAGTTCAGGTCGACTGATTGGTTTAAATACTGTTATATTTTCGCAATCAGGCACATCTGCCGGCGTCGGTTTTGCAGTACCTGCAGATGACATTATGCGCACAGTCACTCAGATCATTAAACATGGTCGAGTCAGGTTGGCCGGGATCGGTATTCAACCGGTCGAGCCTACGTTGGCTAAACGCTTAGGTATAGAACAAGGTATTTTAATCGCTGATGTATTACCGAATACGCCTGCAGCTCAGGCCAAATTACGATCGACCTATCGAGATGGTTGGGGACGAATTCATTTGGGCGATGTCATCGTTGCTGTCAATGGACATCCTGTAGCAAATTATGATGAGCTGTACAATATACTCTGTGACGTCAAAATTGGCACAGATATTACGCTTACTGTTTATCGTGATCACATGCAAATTTATCACCATATGAAAACAATCGATATTGCAGGGATATAGGACTATACTGTAAGTCGACGCTCGACTTTTCGGAAAGAACACTATCTTATGGATTCTGATAAGGAGATCAGTGATGATGCTGCCTCTGCATGTGAATACACCGGTTATTTATTCACAATATCTTGAGAATACACTGGGTAAAGCGGTGTATTTTAAGTTGGATGCATTGCAGCCCTCTGCCTCGTTTAAATTACGGGGAATAGGGCGATTATGTCAGCATTATGTTGCTGAAGGATTTAAGCAGTTTGTCGCATCGTCGGGCGGAAATGCGGGAATTTCCGTCGCATATTGTGGGAAAAAATTGGCTATCCCCACGACAGTCTTTATTCCTTCGACCAGTCACCAGCTATTCATTGATGAAATTAAATCCTATGGCGCTGATGTGATTGTCGCGGGTGATGTATGGGACGAGGCCCATCTTGCGGCGTTGACCTATGCAACTGATCATCATGCCGCATACATTCCTCCCTTTGATCATCCCATCATCTGGGAAGGTCATGCGACCATGATTCAAGAAATTGCTGAAACTAACCTTCGCCCTGATGCGATTATAGCTGCAGTAGGGGGAGGTGGATTAGCTTGCGGTATATTAGAAGGCATGCATCAACAAGGATGGCATGATGTGCCTTTAGTTGGGGTAGAAACTCTGGGCGCTGATTGTTTTTTTCAATCAATGCAAGCTCATCAAATGATTACACTCGACAAAGTGACGAGTAAAGCAACAAGTCTTGGTGCCAAACATGTGACGCCACGGTTGTTGGAGTGGGCTGAGGAGCATGAAATCATTCCTGTGGTGGTGACGGATGCCGAGGCGGAAGCCGGCGCGCGCGCGTTTGCAAAAGACAAACGGATTTTGGTGGAATTATCTGCGGGTGCTGCGTTATCGGTTGTTTATGCCAATCACCCAGCAATTAGGGCGTTTCACACCATCCTGGTTATTGTGTGTGGTGGTGTGAATACGTCGTTTTTTCAGCTTTGACGAGGGCTAGGTGATATATCTAGAATGTCGCTATTCGCTGGATCTTTGAGCTTAGTTATACGCGCGACTTCCTGAGCAATCAAACGGTCATATCGTTCTCTTTCTTCATGACGCGCTTGAATAACCGCATCTGATTGCAGTTTAACATGTGCTGCATACCCATAGCCGCCGCTGACAAAAAACAACCCAAGCGCCGCTCCTTTACGCAGGTTATCGGTGTTTTTTGGCGTTTCAGATGTTGTTTTTGCGGTAAGCCGTCTAACCGTTGGCGGATAGGTTGACATGTTGCGAAGAATACGGAGATATGAAATCATCGTTTACCTTAGGTTTGGTATAAAACACGATATTATATATCAAATAAAAACAGTTTGCACTAATAGTTGACGTATTTTGTCAGGACTAACCCATGACATGTAGCCGCAAAGAAGTCCGTCATGTCGTGCATTGTGAGACATCTCTTGTGCATGGCATTGTACCAATGTCGGAGTGCTTTTGCTGTCGATCAGGACGTGAATGAGGCATGGTCTGAGTTATTTATGTGTTATTGCAATTTCTTGAATACAATCGAGTGATACTTTCATAATAGAGGCGATTTGCTCTGCTGACATACCACTTGTCAACAAACTAGGATCACATGGTTTCTTGAAATAACTCTCGTCCAATTAGCATGCGTCGTATTTCTGATGTTCCAGCACCGATTTCATAGAGCTTTGCATCGCGCAATAGACGACCCGTAGGGTATTCATTGACATAACCATTTCCGCCCAAGGTTTGAATTGCTTGCAATGCCATTTGAGTGGCTTTTTCCGCTGTATATAAAATCACACTGGCCGCATCCTTACGATTGACATAGCCATCATCACAGGCTTTGGCGACAGCATACAGATAAGAGCGAGCAGCATTGAGATCCGTATACATATTAGCAAGCTTAGCTTGAATGAGCTGAAACTCGCCAATGGCTTGGTTAAATTGTTTACGTTCATGCACATAGGGGATGACCACATCTAAGCATGCCTGCATGATGCCCACTGGGCCAGCTGCTAAAATGGTGCGCTCGTAATCGAGTCCACTCATGAGTACCTTGATACCATGATTCATTGTGCCTAACACTTGTTCCACCGGTACGGCGCATTGTTCAAACACCAACTCACATGTGTTTGAACCACGCATGCCAAGTTTGTCCAATTTTTGAGCAGTGCTAAATCCGGGATAACTTTTTTCAACTAAAAACGCGGTGATTCCTTTATTACGCGCCTGTTTGTCCGTTTTTGCATACACAATAAGGACATCAGCATCGGGGCCATTGGTGATCCACATTTTCGTGCCATTTAGTATAAAAACATCGCCTTGCCGTGTTGCACTGAGCTGCATGCTCACCACATCTGAACCCGCGTTAGCTTCACTCATGGCCAGTGCTCCAATCGACTCACCCGAAACGAGTTTGGGAAGATAACGTTTTTTTTGTGCCTCTGTGCCATTTAAATATATTTGATTGACACAAAGATTTGAATGCGCACCGTAACTGAGTCCCACCGAGGCACTGGCTCTGGAAATTTCTTCCATGGCAATCACATGTGCCAAATACCCCATATTGGCGCCACCATACTCCTCACCCACGGTAATGCCTAACAGACCCATATCACCCAGTTTGCGCCATAATGCATTGGGAAACATGTTATCATGATCGATTTGTGCTGCTAGTGGCGCGATTTCATGTTGAGCGAAGGTATAAACACTTTCTCGCAGTTGATCGTAGACGTCGCCAAGATGGTGTTGTAAACCGTGATACATGAATAAGTCCTATGATGTTAATCTAGAATATATTCCAACTATACCGATGGATATTGAGCTTGTGAAGATGTCACGTTGAATTCGATTGTTCCCTATGCGTTTGTTCGCTATAATCCGTTTTTATTTTATTGACGAATTGAAGGAATGGTCGATGCCAATTTATGAATATCAATGTACAAATTGTCATCATACGTATGAGCTCATTCAGAAAATGAGTGATGCTCCCAACCCAGTGTGTCCGCAATGTGAGAAATCAACGGCAGTGCGATTGGTATCTGCCGCGGGATTTCAATTGAAAGGAACAGGGTGGTATGTCACGGATTTTAAAAATAAAGGCATGCCTAAAGAAAAATCCACATCGGAAACCAGTACAACGGAACAACCGAAAACAACTACAACAACGACAACAACTGAGTCTGCGTCGTCGAGCGGCTCCAAGGGTGATGACAAGTGAAAGGTAAAGCAATTCGAAGCTATTTGCTCGCAGGATTAGTGGTGTGGCTCCCCATTTTAGTTACATTTGTCGTGTTACGTTTTATTGTCGATTTGCTGGATAAAACCATGGCATTATTGCCGGATGCTTATCAACCTGAACAGTTGTTTGGTATGAGTTTGCCTGGATTGGGTGTGTTGCTGTCCTTGGCTTTATTATTAATTACAGGCATTGTTGCGACCAATATTTTGGGGCAACGTTTGGTGATGATGAGTGAAGCTATTTTGGATAAAATTCCATTGGTTCGCACTATATACAATGCTACAAAACAGATGATGCACGCTATTTTTGCCACGAATGGCCAAGCATTTCGTAAGGTGCTGATGGTGGAATATCCTCGTAAAGGGATGTGGAGTGTCGCGTTTCAAACAGGGACTGCTTCAGAGGAAATAGTCGAACATGCAGGCATTGAGATGGTTTTAATTTTTATTCCAACAACACCCAATCCTACGTCAGGCTTTTTAATGATGGTTCCCAAAAAAGATGTTATTGAGTTATCGATGACCATTGATGAAGCATTAAAATTTATCATTTCTTTAGGGGTAATGCAGCCGCACGCCCCAGTTAAACATACAACGAATTAATAGTTAAAGGTGTTTTTATGAGATCGCATTATTGTACCCAAGTGAACGAAACGATGATTGATAGTTCAGTGACCATTTGTGGTTGGGTGCATAATCGTCGTGATCACGGTGGTGTTATTTTTTTAGATGTGCGTGATAGCTCTGGATTAGTGCAAGTGGTGTATGAACCAGAGCAATCCGAAACATTCACATGTGCCGAAAAATTACGTCATGAGTATGTCATTCAATTAACCGGGGTTGTTCGTGCACGTCCCGGTGGAATGACAAATGATCGCATGGAAACTGGGCAGATTGAAGTAGTGGGGCGTAGCCTGGTTATTTTAAATCAATCAAAAATCCCGCCTTTTTTACCGGATGAATATCAGATTATCAATGAAGATCTGCGGTATCGTTATCGTTATCTTGATTTACGTCGTGCAGATATGCAGGCCAACTTGCGATTACGTCATCGATTGAATCGCTGCATTCGGCACTATTTGAATGAGCAAGCATTTGTTGATATTGAAACACCCATGTTGACTAAAGCGACACCGGAAGGAGCACGTGATTATCTGGTGCCTTCGCGTGTGCATCCCGGTGAGTTTTATGCATTGCCGCAATCACCGCAACTTTTCAAACAGTTATTGATGATGTCTGGATTTGATAAGTATTATCAAATCGTTCGCTGTTTTCGTGATGAAGATTTGCGTGCCGATCGACAACCTGAATTTACTCAGTTGGATATTGAAATGTCGTTTATTGACGAAGCTGCCATTCGTCAACTCATAGAAGGCATGTTACAAGCTATCTTCCGTGAGGTGCTTGATATTGAGTTGCCAGCTGTCTTACCGACGATGACTTACGAAGAAGCCATGCGGCGTTTTGGTAGTGATAAACCGGATTTACGTAATCCACTAGAGCTGGTTGATATTGATGATCTCGTGAAGGACTGCGATTTTAAGGTATTTTCTTCTCCGGCTAATGCTGAAGATGGACGTGTGGTCGCATTGAAATTACCCAATGGTTGTAATCAGTTAAGCCGTAAAGAACTGGATGATTATGTTGAATTTGTTAGTATTTACGGCGCAAAAGGACTGGCCTATATTAAGGTTAATGATGCCACAAAAGGCTTGGATGGCCTGCAATCACCGATTATTAAGTTTTTATCTGAACAACAGGTGCAAGCGATCTTGCAGCGTGTTGAGGCTCAAACAGGTGATGTCATATTCTTTGGTGCTGATAAAAAGCATATCGTCAATGAATCCATGGGGGCACTACGCATTAAATTAGGGCAAAACTGTCACTTAATCGAACCGGGTTGGCGATTAGTTTGGATCATCGATTGGCCCATGTTTGAAGTTGATCCTAAAACTCATGCATTACAGGCCATGCACCACCCGTTTACATCACCTAAAAACTTATCAGCCGAATCGTTAAAAAATAATCCCAGCACAACGTTGGCAAAAGCATATGATATTGTCATTAACGGGTATGAAATTGGTGGCGGTTCGATTCGTATTCATCATCCTGAGTTGCAACAAACGGTATTTGATCTTTTGGGTATCAATGCCGTTGAAGCGCAAGAAAAATTTGGCTTTTTATTAGATGCATTGCAATATGGTTGTCCTCCACATGGGGGTATTGCATTAGGAATTGATCGACTGGCGATGCTTTTGACGAATTCAACGTCCATTCGTGATGTGATTGCGTTTCCTAAAACACAATCCGCATCGTGTTTATTAACAAATGCACCTACGCAAGTCAGTGCTGCACAATTAAATGAGTTGGGTATTCGCACCACAAAATCTGCCGTGCCAACAGCGAAGTAAGTGGATAATGCAGCACGATCCGCTTACAAGTGAGGCTGAACTACTGCTGCGTTGTCAGGCGATCGAAGGATTGACGTTAGGTCAATTAGCAACGCATTGTGAACTGGTGATTCCAGTCCATCCCTTGAAGCGTAAAGGGTGGGCGGGTATGGCGATTGAGATCGCTTTGGGTGCAGATGGTGGTAATCATGCTGGCCCCGATTTTACGACCCTGGGCATTGAGTTGAAAACATTACCTATGAATCACTTAGGTAAACCTGCCGAATCAACATTTGTTACATCCATTCCCTTATTAACGATTCATCAGCAAACCTGGGAAACTTCGCAATGTTTAGCCAAATTACGAAGAGTCTTATGGCTACCTATCGAAGATGATAACGAAATCCATTATGCTCATCGACGCATTGGTCAAGCAAAACTGTGGTCGCCATCTCAAGAAGACATGTTGATACTGGCCCGTGATTGGTCTGAGCTGACGTTGATGATAAGTCAGGGACAACTAGCAGAAGTAGACGCCCGCATGGGAGAATATCTCCAAGTGAGACCCAAAGCAGCCCATGCACGATCGCTATGTTATGGTTTCGATGAACAGGGACATAAAGTCTTAACATTACCCAGAGGATTTTATTTACGAAGCTCATTCACCACGCGTGTACTTGCATAACGCGAAGGCATTCTGTGCCACAGCACCGCTTGCTTTTTCCGTATGATCGATGCGACTAAGGCAGGACTTACGCAAAACCTATAAAAGCTTAGGGTGATGATAATAATTCACGCATTTTAGCCTGAATCATATCAATTGCAATGCGATTTTCCCCACCTCGTGGCACAATGATGTCAGCGTAGCGGCTGGATGGTTCAATGAATTGTAAATACATGGGGCGAACCGTTTTTTCGTATTGTTGAAGGACTGATTCAAATGAGCGATGGCGTTCGACTACGTCACGCATCAATCGTCGACTCAAACAGACATCCAACGGTGCAGACATAAAAATGCGGATATCCATGAGTTCACGTAAATCTTTTTCGCTAAATAACAGAATGCCTTCTAATACAATAATCGTATGACGACCGACAGAACGCGTTTCGGGTAGACGGATATGTTGTGAGTGGGAGTAGATGGGAATATCAACCGATAAACCCTGTTGCAAACGGCGTAGATGATCGCATAGCAGCTCATGATCAAAAGAATCGGGGTGGTCATAGTTAATTTGCTCGCGTTCGGCATAGGATAGATGGCTGTTGTCTTTGTAATATGCATCTTCTGAAATGACGACCACTTGATCTGAACCCAGTTCATTAACAATGGTATTAGCCAACAAACTCTTGCCCGATGCCGAGGGTCCTGCGATACCAATGATAATAATATTTTTGGTCATGAGACTTACGATTCATACTTTTGCGCAAATTTTAATGGGTTTTAGATATTATTTCAAGGATTCTAAGCGATTCCACGTTGTCTTTTCAACAAGACATACACCGCCCCAGTGCCACCATGTTTAGATAATGCACTGTGAAAGGCCAATACGTCTGGCAATTGTTTTAACCAATGATTGACTAGATTTTTCAATACAGGGGCTTCACCAGCCTGACGTCCTCCTTTGCCATGAATGATGAGTAAATAGCGGTGATTCAGGGTGTGTTGTTGATGAATAAACTGACACAATGCATCACGTGCATCGTCGATATTCAAACCATGTAAATCCAATTGAGCATCGTAATGAACCTGTCCGGTTTTGATGTCGTGTAACCGCTTTTTAGGAATGCCATGTCGTGTATAGGTTAATACAGTGTGTGCTTCAACTGTATCGTGATAATAGTTAGACAAATAATAGGTGGGTAAGGGGGCATCTGATATCGTATTTTTCTTATGAATCGTCAATGACGGTGCAGGCCGTTTGGGTTCACGTTTTTTTATATTCGATAACGGTGTAACATCACGCATGTGTTCACGAAATAGATTTTTCTCATCTTCTGGGACATCATGCTTCATGACCATTTAAACACGTTTTAAATTGTGACTGGCGTGAGTATAGCATATAATCAGGTCAAATTTGTGATAAGTGGGCTTACGAAACGCTAGTCTCTGCGACGAATTTTTATTGGAGTATTAATGACAGATTTTTGCTATGTTACTGCAGCAAAAGATTTAAAAACGGTGACTGATTTTTTACGTTTTGGACTATCACGAGCTGCTGCATGTGCTTTGTATTACGGTCATGGGACGGACAATGCCTGGGATGATATTTGGGCGTTGGTCTTAGGTAGTTTGGCATTACCTTTTGACGTGGATCCGTTGTTATTGAATGGTCGTTTAACGACGGCTGAAAGGGCATTATTGTGTGAACGATTTGAGCAACGTATTGAAAAGCGAATTCCAGTACCGTATTTAACACATGAAGCCTATTTTTGTGATTTGCCATTTTATGTCGATGAGCGCGTTCTTATTCCACGATCTCCGATTGCTGAATTGATCAAACAACAATTTTCACCGTGGATTAATCCCATGAGTGTTGAGCATGTCTTGGATTTGTGTACCGGTAGTGGTTGCATTGCTATTGCATGTTGTGAAGCATTTCCTGATGCAATGGTTGATGCAGTTGATATTTCGCCGGCAGCGTTAGCGGTCGCTGAAATCAATCGTCAACGGCATGGTGTTGCAGATGTTTTAACCCTCATTGAATCGGATTGTTTTACACAGGTTCCAACGATTCGATACAATATCATTGTTAGTAATCCGCCTTACGTTGGACATGAGGAAATGCAAACGTTGCCGTGCGAATACCAGCATGAACCGGTATTGGCTTTAGAAACAGCAGATAATGGCTTGGCGATTATTGATCGCATTTTACACCAAGCTCGTCATTATCTCGCAGAAGACGGTATTTTAGTGGTTGAGGTGGGTAACAGTGAAAACGCTTTGATTGATGCTTATCCTCATGTTCCATTTACATGGCTTGATTTCGAGCATGGTGGACAGGGTGTTTTTCTGTTAACGTATCAGCAAATCAGTGAACACTTCTCTGAGCCATCATGAGTGGAAATACGTTTGGAACATTGTTTAAAGTCACGACCTTTGGTGAGAGTCATGGCCCAGCGATTGGCTGTGTTGTTGACGGATGTCCACCCGGTCTATGCTTAGATGCAGCGGATATTCAACCCTTTTTGGACAAACGAAAACCTGGTCAATCAAAATATACGACACAACGTCGAGAAACGGATGCGGTGGAGGTTTTATCGGGTGTATTTGATGGGATGACAACCGGTGCCCCCATTTCATTAATCATTCGCAATCACGATCATCGGGCGAGTGATTACGACGATCTTTGTGATGTGTTCCGCCCAGGACACGCTGACTTTACCTATCATCATAAATATGGTCACCGCGATTACCGTGGAGGTGGGCGATCTTCGGCTCGTGAAACAGCGGCTCGTGTTGCGGCTGGTGCGATTGCACGATTATATTTAAAACAACATTTTAATCTTGAAATTATTGGTTATTTGCAACAAATGGGAGACATCCTCCTTGCCTTTGAGGATGAAGCGGAAATTGCTAATAACCCATTCTTTTGTCCCAATAATAGACAGGTGAATGAATTAGCTGCTTGCATTGAGATGATACGTCGCGAAGGAGACTCGATTGGTGCACGGATCGGAGTACGTGCACGCGGTGTACCGGTTGGGCTTGGCGATCCCGTTTTTGATAAGCTTGATGCGACGCTTGCGGGGGCGATGATGTCGATTAATGCAGTGAAAGCAGTTGAAATCGGGGCAGGATTTAGTGCTGTTATGCAGCGTGGTAGCCAACATCGTGATGAAATGGATTCGACGGGATTTTTGACTAATCATGCGGGTGGGATATTAGGTGGTATTTCGACTGGGCAGACGATTGATGTTAGCATAGCAATTAAACCCACGTCGAGTATCACCACACCAGGACGTAGCATCACACGTCATGGTCAAATGGTTGATGTGGTGACAAAAGGACGACATGACCCGTGTATTGGTATTCGTGCAGTGCCTGTGGCGGAAGCGATGATGGCTTTGGTATTAATGGATCATGTGTTGCGTGATAGAGCGCAATGTTGCAGATAAATAGAACTTACGAAAAGTCCTGACAAAAATGAAGGTATGATGATGACAAAAAAATTGAATATAGCCATTGTTGGCGTAACGGGTGTGGTGGGTGAAACCATGTTAACGGTGCTGCAAGAGCGTCAATTTCCCGTTGCGACTTTATTTCCTATCGCCAGCGAGCGTTCCGTAGGAAAAACCATTGAATTTGCTGGCGATGTGCTCGATGTACTGGATTTGGCCACATTCGATTTTACGGAAGTGGATATTGCTTTATTCTCAGCGGGTGGGTCTGTGTCGAAAGAATATGCACCGATTGCTGCAGCAGCAGGTTGCGTGGTGGTCGATAATACCTCCCATTTTCGTTACGATGCCGATATTCCCTTGGTTGTCCCTGAAGTGAATCCAGAGCGAATTGCGCAGTATACAAATCGTGGCATCATCGCAAATCCTAACTGTTCGACGATTCAAATGGTGGTGGCATTAAAACCGTTGCATGACGCGGTGGGTATAGCGCGAATCAACGTGGCAACCTATCAGGCTGTTTCAGGCACAGGCCGCAAAGCCATTACCGAGTTAATCAATCAAGTAGGTGAGTTGTTAAACGGCCGGCCAGTAAAACCATCGGTCTATCCACAACAAATCGCTTTTAATGTCTTGCCACACATTGACGAGTTTCAAGATAATGGTTATACGCGCGAAGAAATGAAAATGGTTTGGGAAACTCAAAAGATATTTGAAGATGATCAGATTTTAGTAAATCCAACAGCGGTACGTGTGCCGGTATTATATGGACATTCAGAGGCAATTCATGTGGAGCTAAAGTCACCGCTTAGTGCGGAGAAAGCACGTCAGTTGCTCAATAGAGCGTCTGGGGTTAAAGTGGTTGATGATTTCACTAAATTAAAGTATCCAACCGCTATTCAACATGCCAGCGGGCATGATATGGTGTTTGTTGGGCGTATTCGTCAAGATATCTCTCATCCGTGTGGGTTGAATATGTGGGTTGTTGCGGATAATGTTCGTAAAGGGGCAGCGACGAATGCAATTCAGATCGCTGAAATTCTACATCGTGATTATTTGTAATCTATACTGGTTTTATGAGTGCTAAAAATTTACACACTGGCCAAGGGCTAGGGAAAATTGCTTGGGTTTTACCCAATCCGGTCTGGAACTCGTTGATTTTAGGAACGAGCGTCGTGACGCACACATACACGGTGACTAATAATAGTCATGCCTCGGTCTCTATCGCAACGATTGACCTGATTCCTGGTGATGACAGTCGGTTAAAAATTGTTGGTGGTTCAGGATGTGCCGGCATGGTGTTAGCGCCAGGCGCTGCATGCACAATCGATGTGGAAGCGAGTCCGCGGGCGTTGGGAACGATTAAACAAGTTCTTTGTGTCACTCATAATGGAGCTGAGTCGCCGCTATGGATTGACATCATATTTGCAGTCGTGAGACGACATGCTACAAAACGCACGAGTTCCATGTTGGCCGATGAAACCACGGCTATGGAACGGCAACGACGCGTCACAGAGCAAAATGGGCATCGCCGCCTGGCTCGAGTAAATGCGCGTGAACACCGTGAAGATCAGACGTATCAGATGGCCCCGGAAGGTGAATTACAAAATAATATCTTACAAAATCCATGGCTGAACAGCCAACGATTCGATGGGATTGACTCCAATTTAAACCCAGAACCCCCGCTCAATAGTGAAGCACGTCGTGAATTTGATAATGAGCGTCGTGAACAAGAAATGGAGAAGCAACTGCGTTTAGGCAATGTGCCTCGAATCTCCTCCGCTCCTAAACCACAGGGTTTTTAGGAGTAATCAATTATGACGATTGCCAATGATATCATCAGTTGTCGCATACCCGATCTGGATTATTATCTACGGGAAGGAGAGTCCCTTGATGATATTGATGAATATGGTTTTACACCATTAATTGAAGCAGCGATCACGCGCCAAGTGGCGATTGCAAAATTATTGATTGACCGAGGGGTGAATATCAATAAGCCTGATGTGACGGGGCGCACGGCACTGCACTGGGCCGTTGATAATGCCGATATTGAATTTGTTCGATTATTATTGACTAAGGGCGCTGATGCGAATGCGTATACTCGATCCGGATTGGCTGTGCTTGTTTATCCTATTTTACGTTCACAAAATGAAATCAAACATTTGTTGTATCAATATAATGCAAAACTTGATTTCGCATTAGACTTTATTTATGCCAAATTATTGGGGCATCGATTTGAGTTAAAAGGCGATGTTGACATTGTCAATGCGCAAGGTGAATTCATTGAATTAGACTATGAAGGTTTTATTTTAGAGTTTACAGTGGCCATCGTAAAAGATTCGTTGCGGCGTTTTACCAGTAGTTATTCTACTCGTCATTTTCGTAATCAATTTCCTTATGTGCACGTGATCATGGATGCCTTTGCTGTTGCGGATGAATTGTTGCAATTACAGCACCATGCGGCATTGACCGAACAGCATCGTAAGCGACTGATGCAATTAATTCAATCGCCAATGCTCATTCTACCCGCTGCCAGTCAAGGGCATGCTTTGTGCTTTATCCGTTACCAACAGTGGTGGGCAAAGATTGATCGAGGGGAAAATAGCCTGCAAGAGGGGAGTGTCAATATTTATCGCATCACCCGCCCCGAGGCATTCACTGTGAGTTTTTTACAAGATTTTTTATATAAAAAACAAACCAGACAGTATTTTCATGGCATCGTGAATCAGCAATTGGGATTAATGCCGGTGTTGCAAATGCCAATTAGTTCACAGATTGTTGGTAATTGTTCGTGGGCAAATGTGCAAGCGACGGTACCTGTTGCGTACGCACTGCAACAATTAACGACGGTGGATTCATTTTCAAGTGATGAGGCATTAACGTTGTACAACACCTGGGTCGAGTGGGATAAAGATCGAGCATTAGATGAGTGCATACAACGATTTTATGTGGCCACACCAGCGCGTAAAGCAAGTTTTGCAGCAATGTTGGGCGCAGTTTTATTTCAAGTCTGTGATGATCGAAACAGTTTGCACATTGCTCGTGCGGAAAAGATATTAACCATTCTGACGTTACCGGAGTGTTATTATATTTTACAAAGTTATTTGGATATTTATTGCATCAAACGTTTGACTCGACGTGGTAATAATTTATTAAAGCTTTTAGACGATTGTGGGGTCAATCCTAATATCGGGATTAATCCGATAGCAACTGGGTTGGACAGCGGTTTACCCGATGACAAGTAGGGCGGTATTTTTTTCCTCGTTAAGATTGGGATTTAGATTATTAGCAGGATTGGTTTTGTTTTCTCCAAAAAATCTTGGCCAAAATCGAGGTTGTTCTTTTTCAGAGGGTGGTCGGCACGCTAAACACAAAGCTAATGCCACCGCGATGCCAGCGGCAATAAATATCGGTAGATTTGCAGGGTTAAGGAAGATAGTAAAAAGAAATATCACAAATGCACTAATAATAACTCCCATAAAAATTTTCAGAGTCCAACTTCGAAATCTTGCGTTTTCATATAATTGCAAGGAGAAATGTGCTGAGTTTTCAGTTTCTTCTGAGCTCCCAGAAATGGTACGTGCCGTTTGATCGTTGCCAGATTCGCCAGAAGTATTGACTGAAAGATATTTTTCCAGTGAATCATTGTTTATTGGATCTTGGTGTTCCGTGTTTTGCGCGCGAGCAGCGTCTCCTTCTGAGGTTGCAGGAAGGATCTGTATCGTTGAATTCGGTATGTTAGAAATTTTGATCAGATGATTGTTTTCGGGTAAAACGTCGCTTGGTTTATCTTGATGTTCTGGGTCTTGTTCGCGAGTTCCTTCTTCCTTTGAGGCCACAGGAAGGATCTGTATCGTTTGATTTTTGTCAGAAAGATTAGTCGAATGATGTCCTGCAGGTAAACTTGGTTGATTAGTCAGATCTTGATGTCTTACATCTTGCTCATGATCTTCATCTTGATTTAGATCTTGAGAAGAAAGACTGAGTTCATCTTCTGATTGTAAAAGGGAGTTATGTGATGAATGACTTGTAATGGAACCTTCTGAACCACTAACTTGGTTTACTAGGCTACCAGCCGGGAGAATGGAGGGAAAAGTGTCCGGTTTTGATTTCCCTCGTTTTCGAATGATTAGTGATTCGTTGGTTGGTGTGCGATATTCAGTTGTGGATATTTGCGCAGGACTTTTTTCATTCCCAATTTTGATAGGGGTATTCGATTTACTCGCTACTCTTTGACCTTTTTCAGAAGAAGTTTGGCTACTATTGAGACGTCTTTTTATTGTTACTGGTGTTTGTGTGGTTTCCAAATATTGGGTTGTCGTAATTCGCGCAAGAGTATTCTTGGGAGTGGTAGATTTGCTTACCGGTTTTTGACTCGATGTAGGAGCATGTTGATCACTTTTCGGCGATCGGCGTGGAGTGTGAGCCGAATTTTGGGGTGTGGGTGTGTTTGGATTGTGATTCGTATTTGTTTTTTGTAAATGGATGTTTGCAGCATCGCTTACTTTTGGTTTGCCTGATAATATGCCTCTGAAGAAGGGGACGTGTCTTGTGAATGTTTTTTTTATACGTTTTATTTTACTTATGCCCTCTCTTCTTTCAATGCTATTTTGTCCTTTAGTATTATCCATTGCGAACCTTTTCCATGATTCAAAAATCTCAAAGCGGCATTGTATACTACTCCTGGGTATATTGACAATTCGTTCTCAACCTAATCACAGGGTCTGTTTATTTAATGCTATCTTTAAATACTTTTATTATTTCTTGGATAGTTGTTGTTCCTTCCGCTGCTCTAACTGTTATTTCCAAAACAGCATCATTGTCATATCAGTCACTCGGAAAGGGCAAGCTATTGATGGGTTCTGCATTTTAGACCGTTGCGCACAGGGATGTGCGCAACGATCGCAGGGAGCAAAAAGCAGAACCCATCAGCAGCTTGCGGTGCTGGGGCACAGATGTTACTAAGATACAGGGATAGGCCGAGGCATCTAGTGGGTGGTCATTGCCAACATGCCCTACTCAGAATCACCTTCTTTCTCTGCCACTGGTTTTTTCTTCGCTTGTTCAGGTTTTAGCGGAACAACTTTTGCAACCTGCTGCTGAGGGTTGTGGTTAGCTTTTTTTCGAGGTCCTGATCCTGTTGATTGTGGTCGTTGTTGGTTTGGATTATGACGACGTTTACGATTCGCTGAGGTTGGGTGACGTCTATCATTTTTTTGATTCGGTCTTGAATCTGAGTTGTGTTGATGATGTGGGTGCGCTGATAGCTGGCTATCAGTGCTCGCGCTATGTTGATCATCGTCACCAGCTAACTTATTGATTAATCGTTTGAGTAGGCCAGGCTTTTTAGGGCGCAATTGATGTTGTCCATCATATGATTTGACTGCGGGCTCGATGGGTGGCGTTGTACTCCGCTCGGTTTGTACGACTTGCAATTCAGGTTGCTGAATTAATGTGTAGCTTGGTTTTTTATTCTTACCTACATTATCTTCCTTTATTTTAGTGATGTGGTATTGAGGGGATTGCAAATAAGGATTAGAAATAATCAAAACATGTACATTGTGTCGTTTTTCAATGTTAAAAATAAAATCACGTTTTTCATTCATGATATACGTGGCCATATCAACCGGTAATTGAACCTGAATTTCAGCGATTTTTTCTTTCAATGCTTCTTCTTCAATGAGTCGAATAATTGACAAACTATTAGATTGAATATTTCGCACAGTACCTCGACCTTCACAGCGTGGGCAGATTTCCTGTGCGGATTCGCCTAATGAAAGTCGCAACCGTTGACGGGACATTTCTAGCAAGCCAAAGCGTGAAATACGACCCACTTGAATGCGTGCTCTATCTGCTTTCAATGCTTCTTTTAAGCGATTTTCGACGTCGCGTTGATTTTTACTTGAGCTCATATCGATAAAATCGATCACCACTAAGCCACCTAAATCACGTAGACGTAATTGTCTTGCGATTTCATCTGCAGCTTCAAGATTCGTATTTAATGCAGTCGCTTCGATATCTGAACCACTGGTCGCTTTAGCTGAGTTGATATCAATGGATACTAATGCCTCGGTACGATCAATGACCAATGCGCCACCCGATGGTAATAAGACCTCGCGTTGATAAGCCGTTTCGATTTGACTTTCAATTTGATAAAAATTAAACAACGGAATCGTGCTATTGTATAGTTTCAGACTGGGTAAAAAATCAGGTTTAACTTGTTCGATGTATTGTTTTGCTTTGATATAAGACACCTGATCATCGATGATAATCTCGCCAATTGATTTACGTAAATTATCGCGAATCGAGCGAATAATGACATCACCTTCTTGGTGAATCAAGCAGGGAGCGAGTTGGTTAGTATAGGCTTGTTTAATCGCTTGCCATTGGTTGTATAACATGTCTAAATCAGCTTGCAATTCGTCTTGGCATTTACCAACGCCTGCTGTGCGAATGATGATTCCCATGTCTTCGCTCAGTTGCAATGCATTTAACGTTTCTTTTAATTCATCACGATCATCACCTTCGATACGACGAGAGATGCCACCTGCACGTGGGCTATTGGGCATTAACACTAAATAGCAGCCGGCTAGCGTAATAAACGTCGTTAATGCGGCGCCTTTATTACCACGCTCTTCCTTATCAACTTGAATAAGTAACTCTTGGCCTTCGCGAATGAGCTGTGTAATGGATGGTTTCTCATCGTCACCCACTTGTTTATTGAAATAGCTCGGTGCAATTTCTTTAAGTGGTAAGAAACCTTGGCGTTTTGAGCCGTATTCAACAAACACGGCATCCAGGCTTGGCTCTCTGCGCGTCACGATCGCTTTGTAGATATTTCCTTTTTTCTTTACTTCAGCAGGACATTCAATATCTAAATCATATAAATGATTGTCCTTCACGAGTGCAACACGGATTTCCTCTGATTGTGTCGCATTGATTAACATCTTTTCCATTTTTCACCCCTTAAAAGGGCGCTATATTCTTAAGTCCAGAGTTTTGAGCCACCATGATGAGTTGATGGGTTTCTATCGTTGACAAGATCACGAAAAACATTTTTACAGTAGCTGTTTTTATATGATGATTTTAAAAAATCAGACATGAAAAAAAACAGTGATGATAAAAAAGCTCGGAGAATGACAAGGCAAAATAGAGTGACAGACCACACGTCTGCTGCCTTCGTGTATCGAGGCGCATGTTGATTGATATCGCATGGTGGGCATGCGTGGGTATCTGATATGTATATATTCAATTTGGCTCTTAACTTATTACTACGACTTAAGGGAAGCGCTATGTACTTAAAACCATGTAACAATCACGGTCTGTTGACAACTCATTCTCAATTCAGTCTCCGCCTACGCCACGGGGCGTAGGTGTAGAGATGACATGTCAGCAGACCTTAGTCGCTACAAAACCGCCATTTCAGCGAGAACCTGTTTTGAATTAGGTCACGCTGGATTATAAAATTCTGTATTCAACCGGTATTATCTATAAAACCCGGCTAAGTGTATAATCCTATCAAAAAAATTGCATATAGGAAATAGATTTATGAATGATGTATCACAAAATAAAGTACGCCATTTAGAAATAATACCCGAAGAAGAAGGGCAACGTCTCGATAATTATTTGTTGCGGGTCTTAAAAGGCGTGCCTAAAAGTCATATTTATCGTGTGGTTCGGAGTGGGGAAGTGCGTATCAATATGAAGCGAGCGCAACCATCATCGCGCTTATTTGCAGGGGATGTTGTACGAATTCCACCCATTCGTGTCTCACAAGAAAAAAATGTGACCGTCGGGTCTCGCTTTGCAGAGCGTTTGTTGCAGAGTATTATTTATGAAGATGAGCAACTGTTGGTTGTTAATAAACCGGTGGGGATCGCTGTGCATGGGGGAAGTGGGGTTAGTCTTGGTGTGATTGAAGGCTTTCGTCAGTTGCGCCCCGATTTATCTTATTTAGAGTTAGTTCATCGCTTGGATCGAGAAACCTCTGGTTGTTTGTTAATTGCAAAAAAACGCAGTATGCTGCGTGCTATTCAAGCTTTATTGGAAGCGAGGACGGTACAAAAAACGTATTGGGCTTTATTAAGGCATCACTGGGAAGGCAAGCCAACCGTGACAGTCGATAAACCGCTTGAAAAAAATGTACTGAAATCAGGTGAACGAATTGTTAAAGTGAGTGATGAAGGGAAGGCATCAAAGACCTACTTTAAATTATTAGAAAATTATCAACATGCATGTTGGGTTGAAGCGAGTCCTAAAACAGGGCGTACGCACCAAATTAGAGTGCATAGTGCTTATTTAGGACACCCTATTGTCGGCGATCCGAAATACGGTGACAATGCAGGCATCGAAGGATTAGAATCAATGGAAAATCGACTGTATTTACATGCTAGAGAAATTCAATTTAACTTAAACGGTCGAGAGTATATGTTTCGGGCTGAACTAGACGAAACATTTACAAACACGCGGAGTCTGTTACGCCATGAAAAGGCAATATGAGTTAGTCGTATTCGATTGGGAAGGGACCCTAGCAGAAGATGCATTAGGCCACGCAGTGAATATACTTGCAGAGCAGGGCGAGCGATTTCATTTTGCCGCGTTTGATAAAGTATTGGCTAGGCGGTATCTTCCATTAGGTTTAACTGGGGCAATCCGAAAAATCTATCCGGATTTATTGATGTATCAATATGAGTCTTTTGTTGAGCATGTTCAGGAGGCTCTAGCACGATCATCTGCGACAGTCTGTTTAGTTGCGGGCGTAGAAACGGTGCTTTGCCAGATTCGTGATGCAGGAATTAAATTGGCCATTGCGTCCAATAAAGGTAATGGCTCACTGCAGCGTGTATTACAATTATCATCCTTGGATAAATATTTCCCTGTCACTCGCTCGGCCAGTCAAGTCCCTGCGAAACCATGCCCTCAAATGTTAGAAGAGATTATGGAAGACAGTGATGTGAGTGCTGCTCATACCTTAATGGTTGGTGATTCGGTGACGGATATCGAAATGGCAGTGTCAATTGGCGTCGATGCAGTTGGTATGGATTTGTATCAAGAGCATCGTTCGGAACTATTAGCGGCGGGTGCTTTGCAGGTAGTTGATAATTACTCGCAATTGATGGATTTTTTAGGAGTTTCAAAAGGAGTTGTCTCATGAAGTTGCGAATCAGTTTACCTAATTTATTTACATTATTACGAATCGCTTTAATTCCTATTTTTATTATCGTGTTTTATTTACCGTTTTCTTCAGCTCATGCAGTGGCCGCGATTATTTTTGCATTAGCCTGTATTACAGATTGGCTGGATGGCTATTTAGCACGTCGATTAAGTCAAACTTCACCATTTGGTGCTTTTCTAGATCCGGTTGCTGATAAGTTATTAGTTGCATCGAGTTTACTGATGCTCGTGGGTTCACATGAACTGAGTTATATCACGCTGCCTGCTATCATCATTGTTGGTCGTGAAATTGTTATTTCGGCGTTGAGAGAGTGGATGGCTGAAATTGGTAGTCGAGCGAGTGTTGCGGTAGGATATGTGGGTAAAGTAAAGACAGCGATGCAAATGGTGGCAATTATTTTACTCATTGCGTTTCATCCCAGTGAATCATTTTTAGGTGTATTTGGGATTGTTTTCCTATATTTGGCGGCAATTATGACGATCTGGTCGATGGTTGCATATCTAAAATTGGCGTGGCCTGAATTGACTCGAACTTAACCTACGAAGATGAAATTAATTGATTTTAGATGTTGACAGGGCGTTGATTTCAGGTAGAATTCCTTCCCGTAGTGATGCGGGAATAGCTCAGTGGTAGAGCACAACCTTGCCAAGGTTGGGGTCGCGAGTTCGAGCCTCGTTTCCCGCTCCAAATCAAAGCGACAGTGGGTCGCTTTTTTTTTACAGACCGTTGCAATAAAATGAGGCTGTGTGGCAGAGTGGTCATGCAGCGGCCTGCAAAGCCGTGTACGCCGGTTCGATTCCGGCCTCAGCCTCCAAGTCAAAATGCCCAGGTGGCGAAACAGGTAGACGCAAGGGATTTAAAATCCCTCGGATATAAAACATCCGTGCCGGTTCGATTCCGGCCCTGGGCACCATATACAGTTTTTGTAAGGTTTCGCAAGTGGCTGTAATGATGCGTAACTGATTGATTATTAAATAAATAGGCTCTTTCCCATTTCCTGGGGGGTATTTTCGTAGGGGCGACCGGCGGTCGCCCAATGTCTGCGGATCATCGATGTGTCTTTTAGCGATCCAGAGGCGCGCGCCCGCCGAGCGCCCCTACTTTATTTTTTCTAAGATACAAAGAGGCCATTTTTTATTTGCTCATGGTGCATTTAAGCAATGGTTTTCTAAGAAAACAATGGATAACAACAATAATCATGGAGAAAGACGTGTTTAGTAGAAAAACAATGGTGACGATACTCGCTTTAAGTAGTAGCGCTGTGATGGCTGGCACGATTGGTCCTGTTTGTAAAACAGATGAGATTACACTGCCTTGTGAGAAAACCAATTGGGAGTTTGGTGCAAAAGCGCTTTATTTTCAAGCATTTAGTGGTAATATTGCAGGCTCTCGAACTTTTTCGACGAGTCTTGTCGACTCGGTTTCGGTGGGTGAAGGAACGCGGTGGGGCTGGGGGTATGCAATTGAAGGTGCCTATCATTTTAATACTGGTAATGATGTGAATTTGAATTGGTATCATTTGAATTATTCATCTTCAATTAACCGTCTCAATTCAGGTGCTTTTCGCATTGGCGATATCGGTCTTGTGGGAAATATTGGTCTGACGGATGCAAACGGAACGATTACCTTTGATAATATCTCATCAACAACTAATCCAATTTGGGATGCAGTGAATCTTGAGTTTGGCCAGTTATCAAATTATGGCAAAAATCGCACATTCAGATTACACGGCGGTTTAACATTCGCGCACATCAATGCTGAATCAACATTGAATATTATTGGAACTGTGGTTCCGTCAGGTGGTACGCCACGCAGCTATCTTAATGCAGCCAGTGCTAGTTTATCTTATAATGGCTTAGGACCTCGTGTGGGGGGGGATTTGGCCTATGCTTGGGGAAACGGCTTGCGAATTTATCTGGATGGTGCGGCTGGATTATTAGCGGGTGCAAGTAAGTTCAGTAACTTTCAAAAAGACAATGGATTAACGAATAATGGTACTAACACCTACGTTGTTCCAGAACTTGAAGGGAAAATAGGTGGCACGTACTCATTCTTTTTTGCACGTGGTGATATGAACCTTAATGCAGGTTGGATGTGGATTAATTATATTGGAGCGATATCAGTTGCCAGCTCGTCAGTTACGCAAGGTCCGAATGTGGGTAACTTTAGCATGCAAGGCCCATATCTTGGCTTTACCTGGACTGGAAATATTGGGTAGAATACTTCAGTGTCATTTTTCCTCCTGCGTGGAGGGAAAACGACAACGTTATTTTTTGTGAAACTCACGTTTTTGAGGATTCGTTATGACGTTTATCGTGACTGAAAGCTGTATCAAGTGTAAATACATGGATTGTGTCGAAGTATGTCCAGTGGATTGTTTTTATGAAGGGCCTAATTTTTTGGTGATTCATCCTGATGAATGTATTGATTGCGCGTTATGTGAGCCTGAGTGCCCGGTTAACGCGATTGTGTCGGAAGATGATGTGACTGATGCGCAACGGCCTTTTATTGAGCTGAATGCGGAGTTATCACAAAAATGGCCGAACATCACCGTGAAAAAAGATGCACCGGATGATGCGAAATCATGGGAAACTGTCCAAAATAAAATTGATCATTTAGAACGAGAGTGGCCGGAGTAACGGCGCAGTCGGATGACCTTGTCTCGCGTTGTGAACGCGCGTTAGATGAGGGAGGGCGATTGACGACGGCGATTCCAGGTTTTGTTGCTCGCCCGCAGCAAATTGAATTGGCTATCGCCATTGCCGGTAGTATTACCGAACAAAGTAGACTTGTCGCCGAAGCAGGCACGGGTACTGGGAAGACCTTTTCTTATTTAATTCCTTGTTTATTGAGTGGCAGAAAAGCGTTGATTTCAACTGCTACTAAGACACTGCAAGATCAGTTAGTTCAAAAAGATTTACCCTTATTGGTGAATGCCCTGGGGTTATCAGCACGTGTACAAAATTTAAAAGGCCGTGCCAATTACATCTGTCGTTATCGCACTGATTTGCATGCCGAAGAAGGTAAATTTGTTAATCCGCAATGTGTGCATGATATATTACATATACGCGAAAAACTCCCGCAATTGACTCATGGTGAGCGTAATGAACTCCCGGAAATCAATGAAGATTCTCCGGTATGGCCTTATGTGACATCCACAACAGATAATTGTTTAGGTCGTGAATGCGAGCACCATCAAGCCTGTTTTTTGATGAAAGCGCGTAAACGCGCATTGGAAGCTGATGTCGTTGTCATTAATCATCATTTATTTTTTGCTGACTCCCGTTTAAAAGAGGATGGATTTGGCGAGCTATTGCCAAATACACATGCGGTGATTTTTGACGAGGCTCATCAGTTAGCTGAAATCGCGACACATTTTCATGGTACCCGTTTTAGCACGCGACAATTAAGGGATGTCATGGATGACATGTTGCGAGAATGGCCCATTTTAGATTTGGCAAACCAACCATTGAAAGCGCAAAGCATGCGCTTAGATCACGTGATCGATGAGCTGCTTTTAGCGCTTGAAAAACAGAGTGATCGTATGGATTGGTATCATGCCAATAGGCAAAAACAATTTAATACAGCGTGGCAAACATTGCTGGCGTTTATGAATGAGTGGTTAGCTTCTATAACAGACACGGACAATGCTGATGAACCTGGATTGGCGCGTTGTAAAGTACGTTTACGAGAGCTGCATATGCTCATGCAATCATTTGTTGCAGCAAAATCAACTGAAATTCGGTGGCTAGAACGTTTTAAACACACGCTCGTGTTTCATATCACACCGTTTGAAATTGCCGATTCATTTAATACATTATTAAATCGTAATGCATGCGCTTATATTTTTACCTCAGCAACATTAACCATGTCATCTTCGTTTGAATGTTTCATTAAACCGTTAGGACTTGGAGACCCCAAGACTCTGTTATTATCGAGTCCATTTGATTTTCAGGAGCAGGCTTTACTCTATCTACCCCGCGGGTTGCCCGATCCTAAGGATCCACACTATTACGAGGTACTTTTGGACAGAGCGCTGCCTGTGATCAAAGCGTTTGGTGGACGGTGCTTTTTTTTATTCACCAGTCATCGTGCATTAAAACAAGTTGCTTTGGTTCTCAAAAATCAGTTGCCTTATCCGCTTTTAATTCAAGGTGAAGAGGCAAAACCCATTTTACTGGCGCGATTTAGAGAGTATGGTAACGCGGTATTGCTGGGAACGGCAACGTTTTGGGAGGGCGTGGATGTGAAAGGCGAAGCATTATCGTGCGTGATTATTGATAAATTACCGTTTGCAAGTCCCGTTGATCCAGTAACTCATGGTAGAATGGCGTATTTGAAATCACAAGGCTTGTCTGGTTTTGATGAATTATCGCTGCCGAATGCCGTGTTAGCTCTAAAACAGGGTGTTGGTCGATTGATTCGTGACGTGACTGATCGAGGTGTATTAATGATTGCTGATCCACGTTTAACAGGACGAGCTTATGGTCAAGTTATTTTGGCCAGTTTACCACGCATGCGCAAGACGCGTGATGAACAACTGGTTTTAAATTTTATTAACCAATTGGCGTTGTCACATGAAACAGAACTTGCTGGCCATTGATACTTCAACTGAACGTGCGACTGTGGCAATTTCGACACAGGGTGCGATTTATGCGGAAGCCAAAATGAATGTTCGGCAACATGCGCAATGTTTGTTACCGATGATTGATCAATTATTAATAAAGGCTGGGCTGACGTTATCTGAGCTGGATGGCATTGTATTTGGTTGCGGTCCGGGAAGCTTCACTGGCTTGAGAATCACGAGTAGTATTGTCAAAGCGTTGGCTTATGCGCATGATTTGCCTTTGTTTCCTGTCACCAGCTTGCAAGCAATTGCGTATGATGTTTATTGTACGGAAGATAATCTCGATCAGGATGTTGGTATACTCGCCATGTTAGATGCACGAATGCAAGAAGTCTATTGGGCCTACTTTGATGACAACATGCAAAGTGAGGCTCCGCAGGTATCGCCTGCAACTGATGTCATTCTGCCGTATCGTAATCCATTTGTTTTAGCGGGTGTTGGTTTGGATGGTTATGTACAACAACTATCGATGGATTTACAATCTTGTTTACTAAAACAACGCATTGTTTTCCCTACAGCAGAAGCCATGATACGATTGGTACAACTTGGTAATATTCAATCCGTGGATGCGGCTAACGCACTCCCCATTTATGTGCGTAATCACGTGACACAAGGAGAACCGCGTGGATAAAAAAATAGTTGATATTTTGGTGTGCCCGTTATGTAAGGGTAAACTATTGCACAAACATCAGGAATTAATTTGTCGCTTTGATCGACTTGCCTACCCCATTCGTGATGGCATTCCGGTGATGTTAGAACAAGAGGCGCGGTTGTTAACACTCGATGAAAAGGATGCATTATGACAACGAATTTTCATGTCATTATTCCAGCGCGTTTTGAATCGTCGCGATTACCAGGTAAATTACTCTTAGACATTCATGGTCAGACCGTGATCGAGCGAGTATACCGACAAGCGCTACAAGCTCAGCCATCATCAATTACTATCGCCACGGATAATACTGCAATTGCCGATATGGCGGAAGGATTTGGTGCGTCAGTTGTCATGACTGCGGTGGAACATCAAACAGGAACCGATCGTATTGCTGAGGCAGTGAGAAAATTAGGATTTTCACCTGAATCAATCATCGTCAATGTGCAGGGAGATGAGCCATTTATTGCCCCTGCATTAATTCAGCAAGTGGCAAATAGTTTAGCTGTGGCGGATGTGCCCATGGCTACCTTATGTTGGCCGATCGATGATCAGGTTATGTATATGAATCCTCATGTTGTAAAAGTGGTGCGAGATTGTCATGACCATGCGCTTTATTTCTCTCGAAGTCCTATTCCCGCACATCGTGATAGTCCACATCGTTTGAATGGAACATATCGGCATATTGGTCTTTATGCGTATCGAGCTGCGTTTTTACAAACTATTGTGACTTGGCCTGTGTGTGATCTGGAGGCCATGGAATCATTGGAGCAACTGCGTGTGTTATGGTCAGGTTATAAAATCAAAGTGACTGAGGCTTGTGTACGACCGCTACAAGACATCAATACAGCGGACGATTTAGATCAGGCAAGGCGTGATGCAATCAGCAGACCACATACTGTTTAGTTAAAAATCAGCTCCGTACACGACAAAATTAGGCAACTTATTTTTTGTCGTGTACGGAGAAAAATCATACAATTTTCTGTTGATGATTCATCTCCAAAAGCATTATGTCCTATTGCTTGTTCGTGAGAGCCAATGTAGGCAGTGGGCACGCTACGCTTTGCCCACTCTACCTTTACCTCTCTACGCTACGTTTTTGTGAAGAGCAGTTGCTCATCTTTTAATGAGACTGTTATTGTATCTCCCGAAATAAATTGGCCTGTGAGTAGTGCTTGAGCCAGTGGATTTTCCAGTTTTTGTTGTACGGTCCGTTTTAATGGTCTTGCCCCATACACGGGATCATAGCCCGCGTCAGCGAGGTAGTCGAGTGCATTGGTTTCAACATGTAAGGTGATGTTTTGACTATGCAAACGTGCTTGTAAATGGCCAATTTGGATGGCAGCAATATTGGCAATTTGCTCTTTTGTCAAAGCATGGAACACCACACTGTCATCGATCCGGTTGATAAATTCAGGTCGAAAATGCTGGCCTACTAATTCCATGACTGCTTTTTTAATGTCATCATAACTTTTTTTGCCGCTCATATCTTGAATGAGGTGAGAGCCTAAATTAGATGTCATGACAATCACAGTATTCCGAAAATCAACTGTGCGTCCTTGGCCATCGGTTAAGCGACCGTCATCTAAAACTTGTAAAAGAATATTAAATACATCGGGATGGGCTTTTTCTATTTCGTCCAATAAAATCACCGAGTAGGGGCGTCGCCGTACAGCTTCTGTTAAATAGCCGCCTTCTTCATATCCCACATAACCTGGCGGTGCGCCGATAAGGCGAGCTACAGAATGTTTTTCCATAAACTCCGACATATCAATACGCACCATAGCATCCACCGTATCAAATAAAAATGTGGCAAGGGCTTTGCAGAGCTCCGTTTTACCAACGCCGGTTGGGCCTAAAAATAGGAATGAGCCAATTGGGCGATGAGGATCAGAAAGGCCTGCTCGTGATCGACGAATGGCGTTCGCAACGGCATCTACCGCTTCATTTTGTCCAATTAAACGTTGATGCAATGCTGATTCCATGTGCAGTAGTTTTTCTTTTTCACCTTCAAGCATTTTAGCGACAGGGATACCGGTCCACTTAGATACAACTTCTGCAATTTCTTCTTCAGTGACTTTGTTACGAACCAGTTTTGTTTCGCGTGGTTCATCGCTGTTAACTTGTGTTAATTCTTTCTCAAGTGCAGGGATTCGACCATATTGTAATTCAGACATTCGACCCAGATCGCCGGCACGCTTCGCTGTTTCTAGTTCCATCTTTGCTTTTTCGAGAGATTCTTTAATATGACTGGCTCCTTGTAACAATGCTTTTTCTGCCTTCCAGATTTCTTCAAGGTCAGAATAATTTTTTTCAAGCTCAGTAATACTCTCTTGCAAATCGCTTAAACGCTTTTTAGATGCCTCATCATGCTCTTTTTTTAATGCTTCACGTTCAATTTTGAGTTGAATAAGCCGTCGGTCAAGTTTATCTAAGCTTTCAGGTTTGGAGTCAATTTCCATGCGAATTTGACTACCTGCTTCATCAATTAAATCAATGGCTTTATCCGGTAGTTGTCGATCGGTGATATAACGATGCGACAGCGTTGCCGCAGCAACAATGGCTGGATCGGTGATTTCAACACCATGGTGTATTTCATAGCGCTCTTTTAAGCCACGTAGGATAGCAATGGTATCTTCTACATTGGGCTCGTTAACTAATATTTTTTGAAATCGCCGCTCTAATGCGGCATCTTTTTCAATGTATTTACGATATTCATCTAATGTGGTTGCGCCAATGCAATGTAATTCACCTCGAGCTAAAGCAGGTTTTAACATATTTCCTGCATCCATGGAGCCTTCTGCTTTACCGGCACCAACCATGGTATGAATTTCGTCAATGAATAAAATAATTTGGCCTTCTTGTTTTGCCAAATCATTTAAAACAGCTTTTAACCGCTCTTCAAATTCGCCACGAAATTTAGCACCGGCAATTAGGGCTCCCATGTCCAATGACAGCAAGCGCTTATTTTTAAGTCCTTCAGGTACTTCACCATTGATAATCCGTTGTGCTAACCCTTCGACGATTGCTGTTTTACCGACACCTGGTTCGCCAATGAGGACGGGATTATTTTTGGTTCGACGTTGCAATACTTGGATAGTTCGACGTATTTCATCATCACGCCCGATGACAGGGTCAAGCTTTCCTAACTCGGCACGCTCGGTCAGATCTAATGTGTATTTTTCGAGAGCTTGGCGTTGTTCTTCGGCATTGGGGTCATTAACTGTTTCACCACCGCGTATCTCATCAATCGCTTTGGATATGGCACTTGATTCGGCTCCAGCTTGTTTAAGTAGTTTAGCAAGTGTTCCATTATCGTTGAGCGCTGCCAAAATAAAGAGTTCACTCGAAATGTAATTGTCTTTTCGTTCCTGAGCTAATTTATCGGTTAGATTCAATATTCGATTTAAACCATTGGAAATATGGACATCTCCGCCCATGCCCGATACTTTGGGGAAACGTTCCAGCGCCTGATCAATCAATGTACTTAATTGTGGAACGTGAACACCTGCTTTAGTGAGTAACGGTCGACAGGAGCCACCTTGTTGATTCAATAATGCTTTCATCAAATGTTCTGGTTCAATAAAGCCATTATCTTGACCCAATGCGAGGGATTGTGCATCAGCAAGTGCCATTTGAAATTTCGATGTTAGTTTGTCCATGCGCATGTGTTCACCTCAATTGTTCTTAAAGCAAGCCCTTTAAATCATAGTACATATACAGTAAGATGTGGATTCCTTTCAAAAAATCAAGTAGTCAACTCATGAATCACGCTGTAAATGATGATCCAAAGCAATCTCAAGCCTTGCTCAATCAGATTGTTTGTGAATATTTTTTGGATCAAAAACGTAAACGACGTTGGCGTTTGGTGAGACGTATTACCCTGTTTATATTAATTTTAATTGTGATCGGTCTATTTATTTATGGACGTGTTGAAGAGTCTGTGGCGCGCTCAAAACCTCATGTGGGCATTATTGATATCAAAGGTGAAATCATGGATGGCCAAACGAGCAGCGCAGATACCTTGATGAAAGGATTAACGAATGCTTATGAAACAAAAGGATTAAAAGCAGTTATTTTTCGGATTGATAGTCCTGGCGGCAGTCCTGTGCAAGCGGATTATATGTACAATACTATTCGCTATTTTCATCAAAAATATCCCGATGTAAAAACGTATGCGGTGTGTGCTGATATCTGTGCGTCGGCTGCCTATTATGCTGCATCGGCAGCGGATGAAATCTATGCAAATCCATCGAGCCTTGTCGGATCAATTGGTGTGGTATTTGATGGATTCGGATTCGTCGATACCATGCAAAAACTCGGTGTGACCCGACGTTTAGAAACCGCTGGTCGTAATAAAGGATTTATGGATCAATTTTCTCCTGTTAATCCTGAACAAGAAAAAGATCTACAAGATATGTTGAGTTTGATTCATCAGCAATTTATTAATCAAGTAAAAGCTGGTCGTGGTAATCGTCTAAAAATTGACGATGAGACGTTCTCAGGACTAATTTGGACGGGTGTGCAGGCAAAAGAGCGCGGTCTTATTGATGGATTTGCCAGCAGTGGTCAACTTTTGCGAGATGTTATCAAAATCGAACAGGCCGTTGATTATACTGAAAAACACAGTGTATTGGAGCAGGTGGCCAATAAATTTGGATCAGCCATTGTCAACCAATTGCCTTTAGCTCTTGGGATTCGACAGGGGATACATTAAACTTTCCCTTCATCGTGCGCTAGCTATTAGATTAAATGTCTTCTCGCGTTGCTTACGGAGTGCGATGATCGTCACGCGATCGTTGGGATGAAGAGAATATAAAGTTTTAGAATAATCGTGAATATTCTGAATCGGTTTCCCGTTTAACCGGATGATGATATCTTGTGCGCCAAGCCTAGCTTGTTCGGCGGGTGATCCTTTGACAACACCTGACAATTTAACACCCACGATGTCGTCGCTCGCATAATCAGGTATGGTTCCCAGATAGACCTTAAATGCCTGCTGATGCATTTGATGCGTTTTTGCAACGGCATGAAAGGTGAGTTTGCGGTGATGCTCTAATGCGATGATAAGATGTAGTAGAAAGGATGAGATATATTGCATACCTTGATAATTTAGGGAGTCAGCTGTATCGCGAGGCGTATGATAGGTATCTTGCGCACCAGAAAAGCAATTAATGGTTGGGATTTGGTGCAAATAAAACGGCGTGGTATCTGTCGGTAAGTAAGGATCTTGTTGCATCACAAAAGATAGACTAGTTGATTGAGTAATAGGCTGTAATAGTTTCGGCCAATCTGGACTTGATCCAATGCCTTGCAGAACTAGTTTATCTTGCAAATGACCAACCATATCCAAGTTAATGACCGCATCAATTTCAGATGTCTTCGCAACATGATTCACATAATACGTTGATCCAAGCACTCCCAATTCTTCGCCAGACCAAGCCGCAATAATAATATTCTTATTGCCCTGTAGTTTACCTTCGGCTTGCATGGCGCCTAGCTCTTTAGCAATTGCTAGCATCGTAGCAACGCCTGATGCATTATCGTCTGCACCTGGGTGGATTAATCCGTGCTCGCGTCCATGAGCGCGAGACCCTAGCCATTCCCCGCGGCCCAGGTGATCAATGTGCGCACCAATGACGATTGCGCTTTGTGTGTGAGGAGAAACAGTTAGTTTTGCAATTACATTTCGAGTGGGGCGGCTTTTTTTTTGATATCATCAGGCGCACTAAAATAGAACGTTTGAAAAAAAGTGTCGTTATCTCCGGCGCCAGAGAAGCCAAACTTGTGCAATTCATCAGCGACATACTGAGCAGCAAGCCGCTCTCCTGAACTACCTGTCAGACGTCCTCTCAATGTGTTTTGGGTTAAGTAAGCAACATGTTTTTTGAGATCACGTGTTTTACTGTCGATTAAATCGCGATCACCTTGATGGCACATCATGCATCCAAGTTGCTGCTGGCCAGTGATTTGATCCTCATGAGTTGATGCAACGGCACAGAGATGACTAAACAGAAAATAAGCAATCACACTACATCTAAATTTGTGCATATTAACCTCTTGCAAAATACATAAAAGTACACCATCCTATAGCGCTATATTATTAGGAATGCTGAGCTGTTTTTGCGTTTTGTTGAGTAGACCAATGAATCGAGATTTCAGGCCAAAAAATACCTGCATGCATGTGTTACCCAGTAAAAACAATCCAGCCTATCAATCTTTTGGGAGTGAATCAAGAGCTTTTATTAGGGCCTGTTGACAATTCATTCTTAATTCAGTTCCTGTCTATTTTCCGCGGGGCGTAGGTATAAAGATGAAATGTTAACAGACTCTGGTATCCACATGTTCAGAACTAAACATCAATTGATAAGAACTAAAAAAGGGAGCTTTATGATACGTATATTCAAATGCAGTTTTTTTTGTTGTGGTGTCTTGTTATGTTTATCATCAACTACTATTTCGGCTACCTTGCCTGATAAAGATGCGGCGATCAATTCTGTTGTACCACATGATTGGACAGGCTTGTATGTTGGCGGAAATGTTGGTGTTGTGACGCATACCATGAATGTGACGGATATCCAAGCAACTTCGTTCAACGCAACGATTAAGGAGGCATCGAATCCACAACTGACTGGTGGGTTGCAGTTAGGATATCGGCGTCAAGTTGCACATACACACCTATCAGGTGTGTATGGTCTTGAATTTAGTACGGAGTTTGCTCAAGCTGATTTTAATCAGCAGTATGGTTCGCCGTATGCACTTTATGAAATTACGGCTAACAACGAGTTGAAAAATACTTATTTATTGCAATTACTGGGTGGTATTGCTGCACAGAATACATTATTCTTTTTTGCTGCTGGATTGTCCTGGGTTAATCTTGCTGGTGGTATGATAGAGACTAGTGGTGCTCCATATTTCACATCGTTTAGTGCGAATAAAACCTCATTGGGTACCGTATTAAGTGGTGGTATAGAGTATGCTTGGACTAAAGCGCTGAGTGTTCGTGCTAAGCTTGATGTGATTACCCCAAATGCTTATAAAGTTGTCGATAATCTTGAAAATACTTTTCAAATTTCAAACTCTGTTGCGCAAGGTGTGATTGGAATAAATTATCAGTTTGGTTAGGGAAGATTTGATATGAATTCGATAATAGCAACATGTTGGCGCATCATGGCTTTATTGATCGCGTTAGCTCAAGTTTCTTTTGCAGACAATCAAACATCCGATACTTCTCCTATACTATCAGAAGCCAGCTTACCATTTCGTGTCAATATTGAAACAGTTGGATTGCAGTTACCGATTGGATTGCACTCTGGTGCGGTAGGGACCTATAAAGGTTATTGGCTATTCATTGGTGGACGCACGAATGGTCTACATGGTTTTGCTGATGTTGGTGCGTTTCCTTTTATAGCCCAAAACACAACGATATACGCGGTTGATTTAGCCAACCAAATTATTTATTCACGTGATTTGCATGATGTAACGTCAGGATTAACAGAGGAGCAAATCGAAACGCTATCCGTCACCAGTCCAGAGCATATCCAAGAAAATGATACTCTATTTATGGTGGGAGGCTATGGCATTAACAATCGTATTGGTTCATTCGACACCAAGCCTGTTTTAACAGCTATTAGTTTACCTGGCCTTCTGACTTGGGTTGTCAATCGTCAAGGTAGCGTGGTAGAACATATACGCCAGATTTCCGATCCAACGTTTCAAATTGCCGGCGGACGCCTTCTCAAAATGGGCAGTGTGATGAGTCTTATTTTTGGACAAAATTTCCCTGCAGAATTTACAAGGGATAGCAATGGTATTTATAGTGAGCAGGTGCGTCAATTTAGCGTTCAGCAGGATTCAGCAAATTTTTCAGTCAATATTTACGCACCGATCCCTCAAACGAGTAATCCGAACTTTAGGCGTAGAGATTTGAATGTGTTGCCGGCAATTTTTGAGGGCACGCATGCGCTAGAATATGGTTGGGTGGCATTGGGTGGAGTATTTACTGAGACAAACGGAGTGTGGACTGTTCCTGTTGTTACAAGAGCTGGGGGAAATCCAACGATGGCAGATCCAAATGATTCTACAACATTTAAACAAGGCATGAATGAATATGAAGCCGCAGCAGTTAGCTTATACTCTAAAAAAAATAAGGAAATGTACAATATTATATTTGGTGGAATAACCTATGAATATTATGCTGATGATGTATTAGTCACTGATCCTATGATTCCATTTAATAGTCAAGTTGTTACGATTAAAATGGATAAAAACGAGCGGTTTTCATTGCACCTCATGAGTGGTCAATATCCAACAATTCCAGCTACGGGATCTATTGGATATTTGCAGTTCGGTGCTGCAGCTTATTTTATACCGACGAACATTTTATCTTATGCCAACAGAACATTAAGTTTTGATAGCATTCGTAAACCGACTGTGATTGGTTATATCGTCGGGGGAATTGCAAGCACTGCATACAATGCCATCGATCCATTTACCGAAACATCAGCATCGCGTTATATTTTTAAAGTAACATTGACCCCTACTGCTACGAGATAAATCGAACTGTACAAAATTTATTTCATAGGGCCTTGCATGAGAGGCCCCTGTTTTGAGTTTAGTGGTTTAGCAGACCATTGTATTTCAATGCGGCGATTGTATGCACTACCATGAATCAATGTATTATCACCAATAGAGAAATGATCGCCATACCCTTGTGCGGTTAGGCATTCTGCTGAAATGTGATTTGCCCATAGAAATCCGACCATCGTTTCTGCTTGAGCTTGCGAGAGAATATTTTTGTGAGATCGTGTGCCTACATTATCGGTAAATCCAGCGACGTAGATATGACTCTTAGGATAAAATCGTAATAGGCGGATGATGTCATTGAGCCCTGCATAACATATGTCATTTAATTGTGCACTATTGAACAAGTAGTAGTGATCCGTCGGCACAATTAATGTCATCGTGTCACCATATTGAATAAATTGAATATCTTCTTTAATCAGGTTATCAATGACAGCACGTCGGCTTGTTTGGTAAGAGCTCATCGCCGCTGCAGTTGTGCCACCCACAACAGGACCAATAACTGGTATACCTAATGTTGCGCCAACAACTGCGCCTAAGGCGGTTCCATATCCAGTGGGTTTGAGATTGGGTTGTGATTTTTTAAAGTCGTTATATGGCGGATGAAAGCACGCACTTAACGGCAACGTAATCAACGCGGTGATAAGCGCGCTTTTGCGAGATATTCGTTTTACGTTATTGCTAATCGACATCAAAACTCCTGTACTCGACTTTAACTTTCAGCACCGTTTATCCTGAGGAGTATACACAGCACGCGTTTCGAAGGACTGTGGAAAATGGCTAAAGCCGGCCTGTAAACTTATCATCTTAATTAGGATCAATTGACAATTCAAGTGCCTATATACTTTTTGAAGGATGGCGATACCTGATTGTTCCGGTGTAACAGATACTATGGCAATTGGTTGGCGACCTGAATGTTGATACCTTTTATTGTAGGACTTGCCTGTGCATTGCGTAGATAATCTACCAATGATCCCTGTACAACACGGTGCTGTGCTGATGAGGCTTGTATGAAATATAACGTACCCTTTTCCCAGACAGCCAATCCTAAATGAGACACGTTAAGATGTGTACCGATTTCTTTGGTTAGATCCCAATTTGGGCGAATGATTTCAATAATAGCACCGTTGGGAATTTGTTTTAAAATATCGTCATTGACCTGATTTGCTGCCGATTTTTCAGGGTTGAATATTGCTGTCAGTGGAACATAAGCAATGGATGAATTAGTTATAGGTAATTGTTGTCCTTTTTGTTTTAATAAAGCAAGACGTTCCGCTTCTTCTTGTGGTGTGGCATGGCGTAAACGAATATTGGTGCTTGAAAAATGTCTATACCAGCCTGGTTTATCAATCAATGCGTTTGCTGTCATTGCAACGGAGCGATTATTTTCATCGTGAATGGATCGTGTAATATCCCGCAGAAAACCTTGCTTTTGATTGTTTTTATTCCAATCAAGACAAGTAAAATGATTGCGATCAATAAATTCAACATGTCCATGATGATAACGAATTTGTTTTATGTAATACTCGAAAGAGGCCAAGTTATTTGCAAATGCGAGTGCTAATACGGTATCCACAAATGTTTCACAGTCAAATGCATCTGTTCGGTATAACGGTGCTTGATCAAAGAGGGCTTGTTCTCCTTCGCCCAACGCGCCTAAATAATAGGGTCGACCCAAAAATTGCTTGCTAATAAATGCGATACGATCTGAGATATTTTGCGTGGGTAACAATTGTAATTGTTGAAATATGGCGTTGATCTCATCATGTGTTTGTTGGTTCGATGGATACGTAATCGGATCAGCATGGCATAGACATGCAATAAGCAAAAAACAGGAGATGAAAAAGGTACGTAGCATTGAAAAATCAAGATTAGTATGTTCTGATTGCATGTTATACGTCTTCCGTTTATAAAACAATAGATACAATAATAGAACCGATGTTCTGCCTAGAGTTGACATTTCATTCACAATATAGCTCCGCGGCTTGTCCCCGGAATTCATGGACCCCACGGACAAGCCGCGGGGCGTAGATATCGAGATGAAATGCCGACAGCTCATAGAAAAATCTTTTTTGCATGTAGCAGGATAAAGTATCTAGAAAGAGGAGAAGCATATGCTCAACATAATTTGGTTAGCCATGTTGTTTATTGCAGTGGTCGTGGGCTTTATTGAAGGGCGACTTGATCAAGTCGCTAATGCCGTCACTGCCTCTGCAAAATTTGGTTTTGAATTAGCGTTGGGCTTAACCGCTGTGATGGCATTGTGGCTTGGTATTATGCGAATTGCCTCCGAATCTGGTTTGATTAAATTAATTGCCCGAGGACTTCAGCCAATTATGCGACGCCTATTTCCAGAAATTCCTGTTGATGATCCAGCTATGGGCGCTATGATATTAAATATTGCGGCAAATATGTTGGGAATGGCTAACGCGGCGACGCCTTTTGGACTGCAAGCGATGAAAGAGTTACAGCGTTTGAATAATCACGTCAATACGGCGAGCAATGCCATGTGTACTTTTCTGGCCATTAATACATCTAGCATTCAACTAATCCCTGCGACAGCAATCGCCTACCTTGCGGCTAACGGTGCCATCCATCCAAGCAGTGTGATTTTTAGTTCGCTTATTGCAACGAGTATTTCCACTCTTGTGGCAATCATCGCTGTCAAACAACTTGCGAAACTGCCCCTTTATCGACTGAAACAAGCGGATAATTTATGAGTAATTTTGCAAATCAGCTATCAAATTTATTGTTCCTATTATTCGTGGTTGGCATTCCATTTTATGGCGTTGTAAAGAAAATAAATGTATTTGATGCGTTTATTGTCGGTGCAAAAGAGGGATTTGAAATCAGTGTTAGCTTGATTCCTTACTTAGTGGCGATGCTGGTTGCGATTGGTATGTTGCGTGCATCGGGTTTTTTTGAGTTGCTGAGTAGAGCGCTGGCTCCAGTCTTATCAGCCATTGGCATGCCAGCCGATTTATTACCTTTAGCATTAATCAGACCTTTTTCAGGGAGTGCTGCAAATGGCATTATGGCTGATTTAATGCATCAATACGGCGGGAACTCCTTTATCGCAAAGACCGCTGCAACGATGATGGGCAGTACCGAAACTACATTCTTTGTGATCGCGGTTTATTTTGGCGCAGTGAATATCCGTCACACTCGTCATGCCATTCCGGCTGGTTTGCTCGCTGATTTAGCAGGTATCATTGCATCATTGTGTATTTGCCATTATTTGTTTAAATAATGATTTGACGGTTTCGATTTAACCGCATGGAACGTGTTTGCATTAACAACGTCAGCATTAACAATCCAATCAATGGTGCGGATAATTTATTAGGCCATCCCCAATTCAAAGACCATGCTGATATTGTATCTAAACAAGCCAATGTTAAATTTAAATAAATAGAATAGACGCTAATAGCTTGCGCAGATTGCATGGCATTGTTTTTGATGAGCTGAGGAATAATATAAATAACAAATAACAACCGTGACAAATAACCAATCGCTGCAGTGATTTGGGTATCTATTCTTGCGTGCATAAAAGAGAAAAAACACAAAAGACTGAATAGGATCAAGAGGAAAATAATGATTAAATAATTCATGTGGACGGGTTGGTGTCGGCGTTTTAGATCAATGATGATTTGCACATGTTGCGTTGTAATTAATCCAATCCCAACAAAAGAGACTACGTTGTATTGCCATGGAAGTTGGCTCGAAAATCCATACACCAAATCCAAACAATAACTCACATATAAAAGCAAATGCATCATTAAGCTGAGTTGCTGAATGGATTGTGGATTTCGATTATGAATGATTTGTGGAAAGTAGAGGATTAAATATAGAACGAAGGATAGATTAAGGCTTATCGTTCCTATCATGATGTCTAACCGGTATTGGTTGAATGTTTTTGTTGAGAATCAGCAAGATTACCTGCCTCAAATAATTTTAAGCTAGCAAGTAAACGATTTGCTTTTAAATGGAATGCCGTACGTTGATGAGCGGAAATAGGCGCGGCCCTGGGTAGTTTAACCGTAGTTGGATTTTTAGGTTGTTGGTTGATATGAAATTCGTAATGACAATGAGGTCCAGTGGCCAAACCACTTTGACCGACATAACCGATCACTTGCCCCCGCTTGACATAATCGCCTCTCGACAATCCTTTTTGGAATTTTAATAAATGGCCATAAATCGAAGCGTATGTTTTATTGTGAATAAGCTTGACCATGTTGCCATAATCATTTTGTCGCCCAATAATCTGAATGCGCCCATCGCCAGTCGCATAAATTGGTGTTCCTAGCGGTGCCGCTAAATCAACCCCTTTGTGAGGGCGACTATAGTGTAATACAGGATGGTATCTTGCAAGACTGAATGTAGAGCTTATGTGACTAAATTTAACAGGATAGCGAGAAAACGCTTTTTTCAAACTGGTACCCTCGGGTGTGAAATAATCGTCATCTCCATTTTCATTGGTATAGCGTATTGCTTGATGAACAACACCTCTTGCTGTATAGGTAACCGCAAGAATTTCACCTGTACTCACAAGCGTATCGTCTACGTAAAATGCGTTATATAAGATACTAAACTGATCACCAGAACGAACATCTTTTGAAAAATTAATTTCCCAATTAAAAATATCAATCATTTGTTGAATTAATTTATAAGGGATCTTTTGGCGTTGAGCAGAACCAAACAATGATCCGCGAACAGTTGCAGTGACATATTGCTCGTGGCTATCCATCGCGCGTGCTTTAATCTTGGTATGATATTGACCATTTTGATGAGAGACAATCAACAGCTCGGTTGCATTCAGCGGGAACATCATTTTTTCTAACACATGTTCACGTATCAAAAATTGGATTTGTTGGTTGGGTTTAATGTTAGCTAAGTTTTTAGCATAAGGATTATTTCGTAAAATGGCTTGCAAGGTTTGTTGACTTAATCCAGATTGGTTAAAGATACGCCCCAGCGTATCGCCTGATTGAGTTGTCACCGTTTTCCAACCATCATCCTCTTCTTCTGGTTGGCTCAGATCACCGTCCTCATCAATGGATGGTAATTCGACGGTTTGTCTAATATAATTCGATTTTTTATGATTATGCGTTTTGATAATAAGATAACTGGATAATAATAAAAGGAAAAATAAGGCAACAAGTCCCCACAATGCGAGCGGATGTGTAGAAAATGTCGTGGTCAGATTACGTCGTTGAGCCATATTTAACCTATACTGCCATCAGAACTGTATATGGTACCACCAAATACCTCTGATAGATGTGTTGTAAACTTGTAGCGGGATCTATTTATCCGGGCTAAGATACCCGTTGCAAGAAGTTAGGTCAACCAAAAAAAGGTTTTACTGTCATGACTGTTGAAAATAAATGCAAAAATAAAGAGAGTATGTTGCTTGCTGATCAATCATCACTTGCTGACGTGTATCGCGATATTACACGAGGCTGTGAAGAAATATTGCCTGTTGCAGAATTAGAAAAAAAACTATTGAAAGGCGTTCCGCTGAAAATCAAAGCAGGATTCGATCCTACTGCACCAGATATCCATTTAGGTCACTCTGTATTATTAAATAAATTGCGCCAATTTCAACAATTAGGGCATCAGGTTATATTCTTAATTGGTGATTTTACTGCCATGATTGGCGATCCCACGGGTAAAAATGCAACGAGAGTGCCGCTGACTCAAGAGCAAATTATTGAAAATGCAAAAACCTATCAAGAGCAGGCATTTAAGATTCTTGATCCAGATAAAACAAGCATACGCTTTAATTCCGAATGGTTGGGTAAGATGGATGCCGCTGATTTAATCCGTTTGGCGGCAACGGGGACTGTTGCACGCATGTTGGAACGTGATGATTTTCAAAAACGCTATGCCAATGGTCAGCCGATTGCGATCCATGAATTTCTATACCCGTTGATTCAAGGCTATGACTCTGTTGCCTTACAAGCTGACATTGAATGCGGCGGTACAGATCAGAAATTTAACCTATTAATGGGTCGTGAATTACAAAAACACTATGGTCATGAGCCACAAGTTGTGATGATGACGCCTCTAATTGAAGGATTAGATGGTGTGAAAAAAATGTCCAAATCATTAAATAACTACATCGGTATTACCGAACCAGCTTCCATGATGTTTGGTAAATTGATGTCGTTATCTGATGATTTAATGTGGCGGTATATTGATTTATTAAGTTTTAAATCGACTCACGAGATTGAGCAGATTAAAAAAGCTGTGAACGATGGTTTAAATCCACGCGATGTTAAAATTGAGTTTGCAAAGGAAATTGTGACAAGGTTTCACACTAAAGATGAAGCGGAATTTGCGCATCGTGCCTTTATTGAGCGGTTTCAGAAAAAGATACTCCCTGACGATCTTGAAACTCAGCACGTGGTGTGTGAGCCATCGACGTCAGTCTCACAATTACTGAAACAGCTTGGCTTGACAGCAAGTTCTTCCGAATCGAATCGGCTCATTAAGCAAGGTGGTATCAAAATTGATGGGGAAAAAATTACGGATGGTTCGATTGTGCTATTGACAGGCAAAACGTATGTCATTCAGGTTGGCAAACAGCGCATTGCCAAAATATGCATCGAATAAATCATTGAGTAAATCACAATGCATCAAAATCAAAACACTAAAATCATTGACTATTATGATGCGACCACATCAAATTATGAAACAGTCTGGTGCAGTGCCAAAAGCTTAGCACTGCATTTCGGATATTACGATCGAACCACACGCGGCCACGCGGATTCATTGTTGAAAATTAATGCCGTTTTAAGTGATATGGCAGGTATAACTCGAGATGATTATGTCTTAGATGCTGGATGTGGGATTGGTGGTAGTGCAATTTGGCTTGCAAAGCATATTGGTTGCCATGTCGTGGGCATTAATATTGCCGCATCGCAATTGCAAAAAGCAACGATTTACGCCATCGATCACGGCGTGAATAAGATGGTAAGCTTTGAAAAACAAGACTACACCTCCACATCGTTTACTGATAATACGTTTTCTGTTGTTTGGGCGCAGGAATCATTTTCACATACCGATTGCAAACAAGCGTTTATCAACGAATCGTTTCGCATTTTAAATGAAAAAGGGCGGCTCATTATTGCAGACAATGTCTTGCGTGAAAATCCACCACTCACTGCACATGAACAATATACGCTGGATCATTGGATGCATGGGTGGGCGATGCACGGGTTGTTGTCATTAAGCCAATATCAAACGATGTTAAAACAAGCTGGGTTTAAACGAATCGAAGTTCATGACATTACTCAAAATACCATACCATCATTGCGACGATTAAATGTTCTGGCAATAATTCCGGGACGTATTTATAGTTTTATGTCTAAATTCAAACTAGATCGGTGGATGAAGGAACGTGATAAGTTATTAAGTCAACATGTCCGAAGTGCCTACTATCAATACAGAGCGCTTAAATCAGGTGTATGGAAGTATATGGTTGTTGTTGCCTACAAAAATTAGTAAAAAATAGATTGACAAAGGAATAGAGATGAGTAGAATGACGCATCTGACGCCTGAGGGGCGGGTTAATTAAGAAGAAGAGAAGACAAACTGTGTGGGCGCTTTGAAGATATTGAGTGCTGAAGAG